>ENA-OFDP01000112-OFDP01000112.1-metagenomes-genome-assembly--contig:-NODE-112-length-37299-cov-5.836349_pt1 | contig 37299 bp, 35 predicted proteins | sample MGYA00153389_OFDP01 | MGnify analysis MGYA00153389
GTGGTGCTCGGGTTGCAGACGATTGTCTCGCGGAAAATGAATCTGACCGAGGAACCCTCGGTGGTCACGGTGGGCTCATTTCAGGCTGGCAATCGTTCCAACATCATTCCCGATGAAGCAAAAATGGAAGGCACCATTCGTACTTTTGACGAAAAACACCGTGAGGAAATTCATCAGTTTGTTGAGAGGATCACGACCATGATCGCCGAGTCCGGCGGTGCCAAGGCACATGTCCATATCGCGAGAGGTTACCCGGTCACCGTCAATGACGAGTCACTTACAAATTGGGCGGTGCCGGTGTTGAAACGCATCGCGACCGAAGCCAGCGTGGGCGTTTGCCCCAAGACTTGCGGCGCTGAGGATTTCGCCTATTACCAGCAGGAAGTGCCCGGGATGTTTTTCTTTATCGGCTGTACGCCGCGCGACCAGGATTGCAAGCATGCGCCGTCTAACCACAGCCCGCGCTTTTATGTCGATGAAAGCGGTTTGAAAGTGGGCGTGAAATCGCTCGCCGCGCTGGCGCTTGACTGGTTATCTGCCAACGCCGAAACAGCCTGAACAGGCGTAAAATGCAGCGTGCGCCGATTTGCTTCACTTTGCGGGCGCGGGGTTCGCAAGATCCCAAATACGGCTAAAGCGAAACAGTGATTTTTTGCAGTTCAAAAAACCTGTTTGCCATAGTTGACTGGCGGACAGGTTTTTTTGCTTTGAGCGACCGCTCGAAATACCCGGTTCGCCTAAAGTGAGATGTCTAATTGCTGCGCAAACATTAAACAGGAAGTTGTAGCCGCCATGGATCATTCTCACTCGCCATCAAACCGCCCGACACGTACCAGTGCACTGTTGAGTGCACTCGCGCAACGCATCCTTGTGCTCGATGGTGCAATGGGCACCATGATTCAAAGGCACCGGTTGACGGAGTCCGAGTACCGTGGCGACCGTTTTGCGTCCTGGAAAAGCGACCTGCGTGGCAACAACGACCTGCTGACATTAACGCGCCCGCAAGTTATTCGCGAGATTCACGGTCAATACCTCTCGGCAGGCGCAGATATTCTCGAAACCAACACCTTTAATTCCACGTCGGTCTCCATGGCCGACTATCACATGGAGTCGCTGGCCTACGAGCTGAATTTTGAGGGCGCCAAACTGGCGCGAGAAGTCGCAGATGCGCACTCCATGGCGACGCCGACTCGTCCGCGATTTGTCGCAGGTGTCTTAGGCCCGATGAACCGCACGCTGTCGCTATCGCCGGATGTAAATGACCCCGGGTTTCGCGCAGTGAACTTTGATGAAGTGAAGGACGCTTACCGCGAGGCCACGCGTGGGCTCATCGACGGAGGTGCTGACATTTTGCTGGTTGAAACCATCTTCGACACGCTCAATTGCAAGGCCGCAATATTTGCAATTGAAGAAGAGTTCGATGCGCGGGGACTGACGGCAGAAATGCGTTTGCCGATCATGATTTCCGGCACCATCACCGATGCATCTGGCCGCACGTTATCTGGACAAGTAGTGGAAGCGTTCTACAACTCGGTGCGCCACGCCAACCCGATTTCGATCGGATTCAATTGCGCACTCGGCGCGAAAGAATTGCGCCCGCACATTGAAGAGCTGGCACGCATTGCCGATTGCCGTGTCTCGGCGCACCCGAATGCCGGCCTCCCGAATGCGATGGCTGAATACGACGAATTGCCGTCAGAGACCGCAGCATTCATCCGCGAATGGGCGACTAGTGGCTGGCTTAACATCACCGGCGGCTGCTGTGGCACCACGCCGGAACACATCAAGGCCATCGCTGACATCGTTGCGCCATTCACGCCGCGTGTCGCACCGGAAATCGAGAAACGCCTGCGCTTATCCGGACTGGAGCCGGTCAACATTGGTGACGACTCGTTGTTCGTAAACGTAGGCGAACGTACCAACGTCACCGGTTCACGCGCGTTTGCGAAGTTGATCCTGAATGGCGATTACGATGCAGCGCTCACTGTAGCCCGCCAGCAGGTTGAGAGCGGCGCGCAGGTGATCGACATTAATATGGACGAGGCGATGCTCGATTCGCAAGCGGCCATGACAAAGTTCATGAATCTGATTGCCAGTGAACCCGATATTTCACGTGTGCCCATCATGATCGATAGTTCCAAATGGAGCGTAATTGAGGCGGGCCTGAAATGTGTGCAGGGCAAGGCCATCGTCAATTCCATATCGATGAAGGAGGGTATTCCGGAATTTATCAAGCACGCCAAACTCTGCCGTCGTTATGGTGCTGCCGCCGTCGTGATGGCCTTCGACGAGAAGGGCCAAGCCGACAGCTACGAACGCAAGATTGAAATCTGCGCGCGCTCTTACAAGATCCTGACCGAGGAAGTTGGTTTCCCGGCTGAAGACATCATCTTTGACCCAAATATTTTTGCTGTGGCCACTGGTATCGAAGAACATGCCAACTACGGCATGGATTTCATCCGCGCCACTGAATGGATACGCAAGAATCTGCCGTATGCCAAGGTAAGCGGCGGTGTGTCGAACGTCTCGTTTTCGTTCCGTGGCAATGACCCGGTGCGTGAAGCGATTCACACCGTGTTTTTGTACCACGCCATCAAGGCCGGTATGGACATGGGCATTGTCAATGCCGGCATGATGGGTGTGTACGACGACCTGGAGCCCACACTCAAGGAGCGGGTTGAAGACGTGGTGCTGAACCGAAGGCCAGACGCAGGCGAGCGCCTGGTTGAAGTGGCTGAAACCGCAAAAAGCGGCGCAAAAGACGACAGCAAGAAAAATGAGTGGCGCGCGCTGCCGGTGCGCGCCCGATTGTCACATGCTCTGGTGCACGGCTTCAACGAACACATCGTGCCTGACACGGAAGAAGTGTGGCAAAGCATTCAGGCCGAAGGCGGCAGGCCGCTGCACGTCATTGAAGGCCCGCTGATGGACGGCATGAACGTGGTGGGCGATTTGTTTGGCCAAGGCAAAATGTTTTTGCCGCAGGTGGTCAAAAGCGCCCGCGTGATGAAGCAGGCGGTGGCGCATTTACTGCCCTACATTGAAGCTGAAAAGCTGCTGCTTGAAGCTGCAGGCGGCGACGTGAAAACCAAAGGCAAAATCATCATCGCCACTGTGAAAGGCGATGTGCACGACATCGGTAAAAACATCGTGACCGTGGTGCTGCAGTGCAACAACTTTGAAGTGGTGAACATGGGCGTGATGGTGCCTTGCCACGAGATTTTGGCGCGTGCCAAGGTCGAGGGCGCAGACATTGTGGGCTTGAGTGGCCTGATCACCCCCAGCCTGGAAGAAATGCAGTACGTTGCCGCTGAAATGCAAAAAGACGACCACTTTCGCATCCGCAAAATCCCCTTGTTGATTGGCGGTGCAACCTGCTCACGCGTGCACACGGCAGTAAAAATTGCACCGCATTACGAAGGCCCAGTGGTTTACGTGCCCGACGCATCGCGCAGCGTGAGCGTGGCGCAAAGTTTGCTGTCTGACAACGCGGCCAAATACATTGATGAGCTGAACCTTGACTACAACAAGGTGCGCGAGCTGCACGCCAACAAAAAACAAACGCCAATGTGGACGCTGGCCAAAGCGCGTGCCAACGCAACGCTGATGGATTGGTCAAGCTACACACCGCCAGTGCCTAAATTTACCGGTCGCCGCGTGTTCAAAAACTTTGACTTGAGCGAGCTGGCCAAGTTTATTGACTGGGGCCCGTTTTTTCAAACCTGGGACTTGGCCGGGCCGTTCCCTGAAATTTTGAAAGACGAGGTGGTGGGCACCGAAGCCGTGCGCGTGTACGCCGACGCCAAGCGCATGTTGACCCGTTTGATTGAAGGCCGCTGGTTGACGGCCAGCGCAGTGATGGGGCTGTACCCCGCCAACAGCGTGGGCGACGACATTGAAATCTACACGGACGAAACCCGCACAGAGGTTGCCATGACCTGGCACGGCATGCGCCAGCAGACTGAAAAAACGGCCATTGATGGCGTGATGCGGCCCAGCCGCTGCCTGGCAGACTTTATTGCACCGAAGTTGCTTGCTCCTGAAGTAATAGCTGCTCGCGCCCATGAAATAGGCGCTACAGGCATAAAACGCTTTAAAAATGGCAATTTGCCGGACTACATCGGCGTATTTGCTGTTACCGCTGGGCTGGGGGCAGAGAAAAAAGAAAAATACTTCAACGACGATAACGACGACTACTCGTCCATCATGCTCAAGGCTTTGGCTGACCGCCTGGCCGAAGCATTTGCAGAGTGCCTGCACCACCGCGTCAGGCAAGACTTGTGGGGCTATGCGCCTGCAGAGGCATTGAGTGTTGATGACATGATTGGTGAAAAGTACCAGGGCATTCGCCCCGCGCCCGGCTACCCGGCCTGCCCTGACCACAGCGTGAAAAAACAGATGTTTGAGTTGCTGGGTGCGGCTGATATTGGCATGGCCCTCACTGAAAGCCTGGCGATGACACCTGCTGCCAGCGTGAGTGGATTCATGCTCAGCCACCCTGACGCAACTTACTTCAGCGTTGGCAAAATTGCTGACGACCAGCTGCAAGACCTGGCCAAACGGCGCGGCGAAAAAGCCGAAGACCTGGCAAGACTGCTTGCGCCGAATCTTTAAAACGTTATGGATACGCGAGCACCCGACGCATTACAAAATGACACGCAGCTTTACCTGCGTGTGTGTTCTTTCGGCGGCCTGAAGCGTTAAAAGTTCACCACGCCGCGCATGTTGCGTTGCTTGCAGCGATCGTCAAAAAGATCGGCAACACACTTTTAATGAAAAGGGCACACGCCATGACCACAGCCATTGACTCCTTGCAACCGGGCCAACAAAGCGCGTCCAGCTCAGCCAAGCCTTTGTGGGCAGCGGTGGGCATCCTTGGCGCAGCCGTTCTGGCCATGGGCGGCACCATGATTTATCAGCAGCGTCCGGCTGCGCAAATTGCGCCAATGGCCCCGGTCGCACTGGTGGCACCAGCGGCAGCCTTGCCGCTTGCTGCGTCCAGTTCAGCCAACGCTGCAGACGACATGATTGAAAAGCCCGCCGCAGCGGTAAAACCCGCGCCAGCCCCGGCAAAAAAAGTCGTCAAGCCAACGCCCCGACCTACCGCTGCTCCTGCGCCTGCCCCAACCTATTCCAGCAATGCGCCGTACCCATACCCATCAGCTGCGCCCGCGCCCGTTCCAGCGGTCGCGCAGGTGTGCTCAAGTTGCGGCTCGGTGGAGTCCGTGACGCCCGTGACACGCACCACCAAGCCAGACGGCCCCGGCGTGGGCGTGATTGCTGGCGGCGTGGCCGGTGCCGTGCTGGGCAACCAGGTGGGGCGTGGCAATGGCCGCGCTGCAGCAACCATCCTTGGCGCAATTGGTGGCGGCTGGGCAGGCAATGCCATAGAGCGCAACGTGCGCAAAGAAACCGTCTACCAGGTCGGTGTGCGCATGGACGACGGCTCGCGCCGCACGATTGAAGTTGCGCAGCCGCCCGCTGTGGGCAGCCAGGTCACGGTGAATGGCTCGACCATTCGCGGCAACGAAGGTGCTGTGTACAACGCGCCCGCGCCCGTCACGCAGCGGGCACGTTTGCCGCAGCAACAGCCGCAATACAACCAGCAGACAAATTACTGACGCTGTAAAGTTAGTGAGGCTCACGCCAAGCTGAGGTCACACTTTGGTAACAAAGGATGCGCATGGTTGAGGTTTTTATATCAAAGCAAACCACCATGCGCCAGCATTTCCTGGTCTTGAGCATCGCTAAAAATACCTCCCGCCTCAGCGGCATTGCGCTTGCCACCGCGCTGTTGGCGGCCGGCTGCGGCGGCAACGGCGACACGTTTCCGACGCGATCGACTGAAGCCTCGACCACCGAAATTTCAGTCGGCTCTCTGCGCCTGATTGGGCACCAGGTGTTGCCGCGGCGTAGTGAATTCGCAGGGACGGTGGTGGGCGGTTTGTCGGGCATCGACTACGACTCCCTGACCAAGCGCTTCATATTGGTTTCAGACGACCGCACCACGGGCGATTCAGCGGGCGCGCCGCGCATGTACTTTGCGAATTTGGCATATGACGCCAACAGCTTTACAGGCCTAACGTTTACCTCAACGGTCATCATGAAGCAGCCCAACGGAAGCACCTATCCAAAAGTGGGAACCCAAGGGTCAGGTTTTGCAAAGCAATATCTGCGACGAAAAAGCACCAGCGCTTGTTCATCGAACCGGAACAAGCCGCACGCTGGTGAAGTCCGAAACAACCAGACCAGCCAACAGTGGCTGCAAAAGGCCAGCGGGCAAACCGACAAGTAGTAGTTAGCCACACAACGTCGGCGAATCCACTGGAAACCGTCACGATTCAGTATAAACATGCACTGTAGCGCAATAAACACGCGCGCTAGCAGCTCTTATACTTATAGCGTCTTGTTCGCACATTCAAGCCCACCCCGCAGCGCGCTAAGGGCAAATCAGCTGCACGCCCGGAAAGTAGCTGCTGTAGCGGCCTGCGTCGCGGGTCAGGATGGGAATGCCCAATGCCTGGGCATGGGCACCTATAAAAAAGTCTGGTAGCGGCGCGGTTTTGGTGCCGCCTCTTTGCTTGTAGGCGCGGTACGCCTGTGAAGCCAAAAACAGCGCTTCCTCGGGTAATTCATCAAACTGGAACCCAAAGTTGAGCACCAGCTGATCGACCTCACCAATACCGATGGCGTGATAACACAGCTCGCTATAAATGATGGGGTTGATACGCGATGCGCCTGCGTAGGCAGTCAGTTGATCTGATGCCCATGGGGCCCAAACGGGGTCTTTGTAGATTACATCGGCAATGACGCTAGTGTCGACCAACACGGCCACTGGGCTAGTCTTCACCACGCGTTGCCTGCATGAGCTGGTCTGTGGTGCCGCGCCCTTTCCAGATGCCGATCATGTGGTCAAACTTGCCCGCTTCACGCGGCTTGGGTTCAACTGGGCTAGTTTTTGCTGTTGTGGGCGCTGACAGATCCATACCCAAAACACCGCGCGACAAAATTTCCCGCGCCTCGGCCTCCATTGAGCGCCCATGGCTTGCGGCCTGCATGCGCAGCGCTTGCTTGACGGGCTCTTCCAGATTGCGAATGGTCAGGGTGGTACTCATACGATTGTTTTAAGCATTGCTAGCAGTGCTGTCAATGACGCGATGGCTTCTGCCAAAGATCGACGTGTTGCAGAAGAAATGTAAGTATCAAATTAGCCGATGGCCCAATAAATACGGGCGTAAGCCGCTCCTAATTAACAGCACAGTTGGTGCGCCGATCAACCTGTTCAGGCATGCGCTTTCAACGCCCGGCGGTTGCTGCGATGGATGGCTGTAAACACGCCAGGCCCGAAATTCCGCCACTGGTTAGCTGACACTTGCGAATAGCCGCTGAGCAACCCCGCAGCAGTCCCATTTGATTGTTCGGAATCCAGCAAGAGTCTTTTTGTAAATTGCGCCTTTTTCTCATGTGGCCAACCGCCTACATTCCTGGTACCGATTGCACTCGCTTTCTTACACCGGAACCCACACATGAACTTTCTCGTCTTTCGCCCCTTAAACAGTGTCCTTTTAGCCACATGCTTCTGGACAGCAGCCCAGGCCGGCTCTGTGGATTTCACCAAACTGGACGCCCTGCAAGTCTCCGCAGAGGCCGCAGGGACCCTGGTGTACCGCGGTAATACTTTTACTCAGCGCGCGCCTGCGGGGGCTCCGCTCTTTCGCTACGAACGCCGCGTTCTTACAAGCCCCAACGGATTGACTGCAAGCAACATCACCCGCGATCCAGCCGGGCGCGTGATCATCCTCGAGTCGGCGCAGGTTTCACCCAACCAAGAGACCCAGCGGTTTGAGGCTACTAACCAGCAATCCGGCTTTACCGGATCGGTCCAGATCAGCAAAGGCGGTCGCCATTTGAAGTACGAACTGAACGACAACGGCAAGCTCAGCACGGCGTCTGAAGATGTTGTCGACCCGGTTGTCAGCGGGCCCTCCATGTTTGGTTTTATCCTGAAGAACTGGGATCCGCTCATGGCTGGCGCAACTCTGCCCGTGCGCATGCTGGTGCTCAAAGAAAAGACCACCTACGGCTTCGATCTGAAGTTTGAAAAGTTGGCCGATGGCAAAGCCTCGTTCACCATCACACCCAGCAACCTTTTGATTCGTATGGCCGTCGCGCCGCTGCAGGTGACGTTTGACGCCAGCACCAAAATGCCGGCTCGATACGAAGGTCGGGTGCCCCCCCTGGAAAACATTTCCAGCAAGCTCAAAGACTTGGACGCCCGCGTGGAATACACGTCCATCTCTGCGGTCTATCGCTGATACACTTCGCCTGAGTCTGAAGCCATGACGCTACTCTTTGCCGCGCTGCACCATGCTGCGGTACTGACACTGCTGGTCTGTGCGCTGGTCTCCATTTATCAACTAAGGCAACCACTCACCTTGCCTGGCGCTAACCGCCTACGCAAGACGGACATGCTCAATGGCATCGCCGCGACCTTGGTGTTAGTAGCCGGATTGGTGCGGGTCTTCTACTTGGAGAAGGGTTCGACCTACTACTTTAGCAACGGCCCGTTCCTGGCCAAGCTGGCCTTTTACGGACTTGCCAGCGTACTGTCTTTGGTTCCGACTTTTGAAATGCGGCGTTGGCAGATTTCCCTGAAGAACGGGCAGCTGCCAATCTTGAGCAACCGAAAACTGATTACATTGCGCGCCGTGGCCTGTTTGCAGTTGGCGTGCCTTGCTGCAATGGCCACGTGCGCAAACCTGACCGCGCGCGGCAATGATGGATATTCAGGATTTTGACGTGAGGCAAACCTATTGCTGAATGGCTGCAAGCCAGGGGTCGTCCCGGTTTCCACCAAATGCTTCAACCAAAAAATCTACAAAGGCCCGTGTGCGTGCTGGAACATGTTTGCGGGTAGGCATGGCCGCATAAAACTGCAAGCTGCCGCCTTGCCAGTCTGGCAGGACGCGCACCAGGCGGCCGTCTCGCAACGCGTCTGCGGCCATAAACGTTGGTAAACCCGCAACCCCCATTCCGGCTAAGGTCGCTGCGTAGAGAACTTCCAGTTGGCTGGTCGATATGACGGGTGCACGCAGGCCTACTCTGAGCATCCGCCGCGTTGCGCCGTGCGCGCCACTCGCCTGGCGAAATAGCGTCAGTTCGCGCCGAACTGCAGCCACATCCGGGAGCAATCCATCATGCTGGTGCAAATCTTCCGGCTGCAATGGTTGCCCGTATCGCTCCAGATACGCGGGAGCGGCACAAACGACGATGGTTGACTTGGCGAGTGCCCGAACCACGAAGTTTCCCTGGAGGGGCTGTTGTCCAATAGAAAGTATGGAAACATCAAAGTTTTCATCGATAGAGTCAACCGGCCTGAACGCCGACAGCTCCAGGTGAATGTTGGGGAAGCGTTGTCGAAAAACGGGAAGGTGTTTAACCAACTGATGGGTTGCGAATGCGGGCGGGCACAGCACGCGCAAGCATACACTGGGCGCTTGATTAAGGGTGCTTGCCAAAGCGTCCGCATCGTCTAGTTCAGTCAATACGCGTTTGGCGCGCCCAAGATAATCTTCGCCAACTTCCGTCAACGCGAGTTTTCGGGTGGTGCGATTCAGAAGTCTCGCCCCCAGATGGTCTTCAAGGTCCGACACAGCGCGTGTGACCACCGACGGGGCAAGATCCAGCGCCCTGGCAGCCCCTGCAAAGCTGCCCTCAGCAATGACTTTGGCGAATAGGCGAAGTGCGCGAAGTTCGTCCATTCGCTCATTCTTTCACGTTAAAAGGCCAGCGGGTCAAGTCTTAATACCGTGCGCCCAGTAAAAATATGCGCAGTGAAATCCGAAACTTACGATGGATTTTCGTCGTGGAGCCCAAGGAACCCGAGGGTCTTTCCAAGCAACATCCGCAACGAAAAAACACCACCGCTTGTCCGTCACTGGACATAACCAAAGTTAAGCGCTTTGGTTACTAAACTTAGACTCTAACTTTGGTGAAAAAAATCCTTTCCCAATTCCAATATTCCAAAAATGTAGCCACTGAAATCGCTTGACGGATAAGTGATTGACCCGCCATCGGCCTCAAATTACTGTTGACCGTACACCAGCAAACGACTGCTTCCGACGACAAAGCGAAACTTAGATGGCCTAATTTCAGCATCCGTGAGCAGTCATTCGGCATGGCTTGAAAGGGTTGGTCACTACCTCAACTCAATTGCGTCGCAATCACCGCCCGCGTCGCGTCATCTGCTGCAAATAAATGCTCAACCCTCAGAGAAGCCAGCGTGATGTCTTGCGGTGTACCGAATGTGGAAAACATGCTGAAAAATGCCAGCTCACCGTGCGGGGTGGAAAAGCGGGTCGTGAGCACCGGGGCCATTTGTCGTGGCCAAGGGGTCAGCGTTCTTTTGCCCAAGCGCTTTTGAATCTGGGCAGCCAATAGTTCAACACGCGTCACTAACTCGGGTGCGACGCTGGCATCATCGCGTAAATGTGCGAGCATGGCGGGAGCAACTTCTTCCAGGTTGGTCATGTGCCGCGTCATGCCCTCGGGGTGAAGCATGGCATCGAGCATGTTGATCGGTTGGTCTTGCGGCAGGTGCGCAATCCAGGGCATGAGCGTCAGCGCCATCCACTGCGCGCCCCGGTTCATTTGCAGCACATTCCACGCGGCATCCATCACCATCGCAGGCATCGGATCTTGCGCAGCAAGTAATCGGCTAAGGGCTTCGCGCACCGGCGCAAGTACCGCATCAGAAAGCTCACTGCCGCGATACACCGGCGCAAACCCCGCTTGCTGCAGCGCCACGTTACGTAGCGCCAACGGCGCTTGCAACTCATGCAGCCACGAGAGCAGGAGTTCGCGGCTTGGCTGTGCCCGCCCGCTTTCCACAAAGCTCACATGCCGCTGCGAAACGCCCATGCGCAAAGCCAATTCCAACTGGCTGATGCGCTTGGATTTGCGGGCGGTTTGCAAAGTATCGCGAAGGCTTGGGCTGGCAGTTTCCATTGCGATATTGAATCACACCGCACAGCCATTTCAATTACCTCCGACGTAATTGCGCTGATTCAAAAAGCTCTACACACTGCAGGCACTTTTGAAAGGAAATATTGTGAAAAAACCACTTTTGATTTTAGCTTTGATCGCCCTCGGGGCAGTCACTGCAGTCGCTCTTTGGATGGAAGGACTTGCTGGGATCCTTGGGGCCATAGCACACAGCTACGGATCCATGCAGATATTCGCCGATCTTGTTATCGCCCTGACGCTGGTTATGGTTTGGATGTGGCGTGATGCAAAGAACACCGGCAGGAACATTTGGCCGTGGATCGTTATCACTCTTGTCGCTGGCTCGTTTGGTCCTTTGCTGTATTTCATAACAGGGAAGGAAAAAACATGAACCCAATGATGAGCGAATGGATGATCCGCCTTAGCTTTGCAGTCACGGGGCTGGTCCATGTCTTGCCCTTGGCAGGCGTGTTTGGACGCCCGTTGCTGGAGCGCGCGTACGGTGTCAACCTGGGTGAGGGCTATGATTTAACCATTCTCATGCAGCACCGAGCCCTTCTTTTTGGTTTGCTTGCTGCGGCGTGCTTTGCAGCGGTTGCTGTTCCGGGCTGGCGCTGGCCAGTTGGCATTGCCGCGCTGATCAGCATGTGGGGTTTTGTATTGATCGCTGCATTGCAGGCGCATGGCATACCCATTGCCAAAGTCATGTGGATTGACGTAGTCGCCGCCCTGCTGCTGAGCTTCGGCCTGTTGATGCATTTCAAATCAGGCAATTCAAATTGAATGATTCCTGATGCAACCGCCGAAAGTTCTTGCTCAGCTTATGCTGGCGGTATTGTTCACCCATGAACTGGATGCGATGACGCAATCTGAGTGGCGCTTGCTGTATGTGTTGAGCAGTTTGAGCGACGAACAAGGCCGCTGGTGGTTTGTGGCCATCCACGTACCGCTGTTTTGGGCGCTCATCGCGCTTACGCATCACGGCAACGACCATGTGCAACGTGCGAGCCGCATAGGCCTTTCTGCGTTTTGCATCATTCATGCGTTGCTGCATTGGCGCTTGGCCAGCGATCCGCTGTCTACATTTGTCTCGCCGTTGTCTTGGAGCTTGATTGTGGGAGCTGCAGCGCTGGGTGCCGCATACTTGGGCATGGCAGCCCGCGCCACGAAAGTCCATCCACACTAAAGACAATGGATGAGGGCCAATTTCACTGGCTCGTGAATTAATTTCAGCATCCTGGACTCCAGTTGAATGGAAGCGGCCCGCCACCTCACCCCCCCCCATTCCAGCATCACCCAAACCTTCGCGAAAGCACACGAACGAGCCCGCAGTCAATGTCGGGGGCTGTGTTTGGAAGCAATGCAGCCATTCACTGCTCCAAACCGGTCAATCGCGGATAACTGCAACTGGCTCAGACCCTCTTTCGAGGACAAAGCGGAACTCCAGGAGTCTGAACCGACTTTTCGAAAGCTGACATCGACCATGACTTGTCGATAGTTCCGACGGCCGGCAGAAATGCAGAGTTATCAGACGGCGACGAATACCCGCTTTCCGGAAGTCCAGTACCAATTGACCACCGCCTGCTCAAACCCCAAACACCCATGCTCGCTCAGGCTCGATCCGAATCGGTAGATGAAAGACGAGGGCTTGACGCGCAAGTAGAGGTCGATCCTTGATGGCCTGCGATGCTTGCCGCCAATCGGGGCCTAGATGCCGAGTGGCTTGAGCGCTGCATCGACAAGACCTTCGAGCCCTCGACCAATGAAGCCACCGCGGCGCTCGTACGGCATCTCTTGGTAAATGTAGTATCCGCGGCCGCCAGCGAAGCTGTCGTTGAGCAGCGGTTGCTGGCCGCTCAAGTAGGCAAACAAGGTTGTGCAACGCCTGCTTGAATAGCTCAGGTTGGCACTGAATCCGATGGTGGCGGCCGGGCTCAGGCTGCGGCCGGCCTCGGCGGCCTCGACTCTCACGCCGCGACAGCCCTTGACCACCATCGTTACCGGGCCGTGAAACACCAGATACCGCAATTGCATCGTCAACCAGGCGTGCAAGTTGAAGAAGCGCCAGTGGCGCGTGATGCGCAGCATCGTTTCGCGCGGCTGGAGCACACCAACGATGTGCCGAGGCAGCAGCACGATGGATGAGCCTTTGGGAATCGCCAGCAATGAGACCTCGCTCAGTGGATCGCGTGTCGAAGAGACGACCACCGTCTGCGAAGTCTCTGCCCGCATGTGGGTGAGCGCGACCAGACCGGCGGCGATGCTGCTCAGTGGGATGTGGCGATCAAGGATCCACTGGGTCCGTGACTTGCTCTCGTTGGGCATGCTCTGCAGGTACTCGGAGTGAACGAGCAGTTCGTTGGACGAGTCGATCGTCAATCGGCAAGAGACCGATGAAATCCCAGCCGACCCCTGACCAGGCAAATCGTGTCCAGTGAGTACCCGGCCTTCGCTATTGGGGAGCAGCGCTACGGCAGGACGTCGCGTCGCAATGGGCGCAAAGACGTAGAAGAGCACGAGCCTGATGCCCAACGGCATCACAGCCGCCACCGCAACGATGACCACGGCCGCTTTAACGAGACCAGTCGTGCTGAAGTCGAAATTGATGATCTGCCAGAACCAGTCTTGCCGGAGATTCGCTTCGCGCTCTCCCCAGGCGCTACGAAGTTCTTCTACAACAGGTCCGACTTTCAGTGAACTGAGCAGTACGCCGGGATGTTTGGGTTTCTGAATAGAGCTCAGAAACTTGGAGCGTTCGTCGTATTTCGCTTTCTGCGCATGGGTGCGCGCAGTCTTGGCCTTGCGTTCATCCAACAAGCGGATGTGCTCTGCGTTCACCCTAGTAAGGGGAATATAAACTTGCAATGGGTGGGAATTGACCAGCCGTTTGATCTCCTCGTTCAGCCTTTCGATCTCCCTCAGTACCTCAATGTTCTCCTGGTGGATACGCTCCAACCCGGCGGGACCGTCACCCAGCCCCTGTTCATACTCCGAGAGCTTGGAGCGATAGTCGAGTGCGCGTGCAAGAAAATCGCGCTCTTCTTGCTTCACCAAAATGGTGACTTCCTTGCCGGCCCAGTCCCGGATGGTCTGCAGATCGCCTCTCGCGATGGCAATGGCACGCTGCGCCGCTGAGGGGATCTGGCCGCGCAATTGCTGGATCTCTTCGTTCAGGGTCTGCTTCCGCTTTTCTACGATGTCCACCGCCGCATTGTCCAGTTCCGTGACGCGAGCCTGTGCTTCGGACTTCGCTCGCTCGGCGGTTTCTTTGACACCGGCCTCGATCAACTGAATCTGGATGATGGTCTGCCCCAGCTGCTTGAGCTCCTGAAACTTTGCGACTCCCCAGGCACCCAGCCAGAGGATGGCGAACACGACGACAACAGCCCAAGCCTTGCGAAGGAGCCACGAGAACAGGGGCCGGATCGATGTCATGGTTTGAAGTTGGTTGACTCAGACGGATAAGCATTGCAACCGAATGGAGCCAAGTATGTCACGTAGGAATTCCACTGAACTCGCCTGCAACACTCGATTTTCCGCCCCGCAAGCCAGGTTCACCATCAGAGTTTGGTGTTCAGGAGCGTGATCTGCGGTGTACGGCGTGTGCCGTGCGCAGGTTCACCCCGCAACGATTCAAAATCGCCGGTTGTGCCTATCACCAATTGATGCGGTGATCTACCTCGTAGTCGGGGGTCGGTTGTGCCGCCAGATCCCAATCCGGTTCGATGTGCGCCGCGTCATCCACCTGCGCATCACAGCCATCCCACAACGGCGGCCCGCGGACCGGGGCTATGGCAGCGCGAATGGCTGGTTTGAAGTAGGCAAATCTGAAATCTCCGCTACCGCTTCTAACCTGATGCCGACGCTCCCTGGAGCTGAAGTAGCTGCGCTTCTGAATGCAGTTTGGATCCTCCGAAGCGGTCGTCGACTAGTGACTGTAGATGGCCCATAACAGCCTTTAGCTATGCATTTGACTGTCGACTATGGTCTTCTACCAACTGCAATCGGCAAGTCGCCGGTTAATTCACTACAGCGGTCTGACCTAATCCAACCAACCTCCACGGAGCCTAGTGAGATTCAGTTGACTGACTCGATTAGCTGATGAATTTTTTCACTGTTCTTGCTGGTAAATGCTATTCCCTTACTTTGGGCGTTTTTTGTAACGCAACGCGGGCGGTGCAGCGACATCGTCTCACTTTGAAGATTTGGTGCTTTTAACTTTGGCGTTGTCACACGTAAGTTATTGATTTTGTTAGGCTGCGAAAGTGTGTATTTATGGTGATGCCCAGTTACGTCGAAACAAGCCGCACGCCGATAGAGTTCGAAATAGCCAGACCAGCTAACCGTGGCAGAGCAAACCCAGCGGGCAGATCGACAAACGGGTGTTTGCCGCACAACTGCCGTGAATCTACTTAAAACTGCTGTTATTAATGATAAAAAGCCCTGTAGCGCAATAAATACCAGCGCAAGCAGCTATTAATATAATAGCAGTTAAACGCGGTCATTGCAGCTACTCAGGCATGCGCCTTCAACGCCCGGCGGTATTGAATCGCCTCCGCAACATGCGTGACTTGCACCGACTGTGCGCCGACCAAATCCGCAATCGTGCGCGCAATTTTCAGGCTGCGGTGTATGCCTCGGCCTGACCAGCCCAGGCGGGTTGCTGCCAGGTTTAGAAATTTGGCCGCAGGCGGGTCCAGCCTGCATTGCGCATCAATTGCCTGGCCGCTGAGCGTTTGGTTGGAGTGGCCTTGCCGTGTGATGGCGCGCTCGCGTGCCAACGCCACGCGCTCGGCGATCGCTGCAGTGTGTTCGCCCGGTGGGGTGTTGATCAACTCGTCTGCGTTTAACGCGCCCACTTCAACATGCAGGTCAATGCGGTCGAGCAGCGGGCCGCTCAATTTGCCTTGGTACCGCGCCACCTGGTCGGGCGAGCAGCGGCACGTGCGCAAGCTCGAACCAAGGTACCCACACGGGCAGGGGTTCATCGCCGCGATCAATTGAAAACGCGCGGGAAACTCAGCACGGTGCGCCGCGCGCGAGATGGTGATCGTGCCCGACTCCAGTGGCTCGCGCAGCGCTTCCAGCGCGGCTCGTGGGAATTCAGGCAATTCATCTAAAAACAAAACGCCCCGGTGGGCCAATGAAATTTCCCCTGGCCGGGGCGGTGAGCCACCACCTACCAAGGCGACCGCGCTGGCGGTGTGGTGCGGCGCACAGGTGGGCCGCACGCCCCAGTTGGCCATGTCAAAGCGCCCGGCGAGGGACGCGACGGCTGCGCTTTCTAGTGCCTCATCAACTTGCATGCTGGGCAGCAAGCCGGCAAAGCGCTGCGCCAGCATCGACTTGCCCGAGCCCGGCGCACCCACCATCAGCACGCTGTGGCCGCCCGCCGCTGCAATCTCCAGTGCCCGCCGTGCCGCTGCCTGGCCTTTTACATCGGCCATGTCGGCATAGCGGGTCGGCGCTTCGCGTTGTTCCGGCTCCACGCGGCACCAGCCTTCGAGCACTTCGGGCGGGTTGTCTCCGGGCAAAAACTGACGGACCACGTCGAGCAAATGCAGCGCACGGTACACAACTGCTCCCGGCACCAGTGCGGCTTCTTGGGCGCTGCCCTCGGGCAACACCAGTTGGGGTGCTTGTGTGTTGGCAGCAGCGGCATCGGTGGCCAGCGCCATGCTCATGGCCAGCGCGCCGCGCACGGCCCGCACATCACCGCCCAGCGACAACTCACCGGCAAATTCATAGCCGCGCATTTTTTTGGCATCAATTTGCCCGCTCGCCGCCAAAATGCCGAGCGCAATCGGCAAGTCAAAGCGGCCAGAATCTTTTGGCAAATCAGCCGGGGCCAGATTGACGGTGATGCGCTTGTTGCCGGGAAATTCCAGGCCGGTGTTTTGAATCGCCGAGCGCACCCGCTCGCGTGCTTCCTTGACTTCGGTTTCAGCCAAACCCACCAGCGTAAAACTGGGCAAGCCGTTGGCCAGATGCACCTCAACACATACTGAATGAGCCGCCAGCCCCAGCAGGGCCCGGCTTTGCACGATGGATAAACTCAAAATAGACCCCGGGATTTAACGCATTAAAACGGTGCATTAATTGCTGAATACTCAACTTGCTGCGTTATTTTGGTGCATTAACCTCGAAAAGTGAACCAACGCCGCTACAAACAGCAGTGTGACAAATTGACTAACGCAAGACGGCCCCAAAAAGTAGACCGCGTGACTGGCATGAAAAGTGCTGAACACCGCACTGATTCAATTTATACGCAGCGGAGTACTTCATGAAACTGGTCACAGCCATTATTAAACCGTTTAAGCTCGATGAGGTGCGCGAAGCACTTTCAGGCATTGGTGTGCAGGGCATTACTGTTACCGAGGTCAAGGGTTTCGGTCGCCAGAAAGGTCACACCGAGTTATATCGCGGAGCTGAATACGTTGTTGATTTTTTGCCCAAAGTAAAAATCGAGGCAGCGGTGTCTGACGACCTGGTCGACCGCGTGATTGAAGCGGTTGAAGGCGCAGCCCGCACCGGCAAAATTGGCGACGGCAAAGTGTTCGTGTATGACCTGGAGCAGGTTGTCCGCATTCGCACCGGCGAAACCGGCAAAGAAGCGCTGTAACCCGCGCGCCTGACAAACACCCAAACGCTTTTCCTAAAAAGACATACAGATATGAAAAACTTCCTTGCTTCCCTGATTGTGGGATTTGGCCTGCTGGCCTCTGGCGCAACCGCGTTGGCGCAAACCCCGGCTGCCGCGCCAGCTGCTTCCGCAGCCATGCCAGCCGAGGCGGCACCAGCGTCACCTGCGGCCGTTGCCCCCGCCGCCGCAGAAGCTGCACCGGTAGCGCCTGCCGCAATGGCAGCTCCCGTCGCAGCAGCTACCGCACCTGCCGCAGCGGTACCCGTTCCCAACAAAGGCGACACCGGCTGGATGATGGTGTCCACCATCCTCGTTGTTTTGATGGTGATCCCCGGCCTGGCGCTGTTTTATGGCGGCTTGGTGCGCAGCAAAAACATGCTGTCGGTGCTGATGCAGGTGATGGTCACGTTCTCAATGGTGGTCGTGCTTTGGTTCATTTATGGTTACAGCCTGGCATTTACCGAGGGCAATGCTTTCTTCGGTGGATTCGACAGGTTGTTCATGAAAGGCATTTGGGACAACGCAACAGGCACATTTGCCAACGCCGCGACATTCAGCAAAGGCGTCTACATTCCCGAAATCGTGTTTGCGGCCTTCCAGGCCACGTTTGCCGGTATCACTTGCTGCCTGATTGTTGGCGCATTTGCCGAGCGCATCAAATTCTCAGCGGTGCTGCTCTTCATGGCGCTGTGGTTCACCTTCAGCTACGCACCGATTGCCCACATGGTGTGGTACTGGATGGGCCCCGATGCGTACACGGCTAAAGAAGTGGTTGACGCCATGACCGCCAAGGCAGGCTACATCTGGCAGATGGGTGCGCTTGATTTTGCAGGCGGCACTGTGGTGCACATCAACGCAGCCGTTGCAGGCCTGGTCGGCGCTTACGTTATCGGCAAGCGCGTTGGCTACGGCAAAGAAGCCATGGCCCCGCACAGCCTGACATTGACCATGGTGGGCGCTGCCCTGCTGTGGGCGGGCTGGTTTGGCTTCAATGCTGGCTCGGCCCTCGAGGCAAACGGTTTTGCTGCCCTGGCCTTCATCAACACGCTGGGCGCTACCGCCGCTGCGGTGTTGGCATGGTGCACTGGTGAGGCTTTGATGCGCGGCAAGGCATCGATGTTGGGCGCCGCCTCTGGTGCAGTTGCTGGCTTGGTGGCCATCACGCCAGCGGCCGGTAACGTCGGCATCGGCGGCGGTTTGGTGATTGGCTTTTTGGCTGGTTTTGCCTGCCTGTGGGGTGTCAACGGCTTGAAGAAAATGCTGGGCGCTGACGATTCGCTTGACGTGTTTGGCATCCATGGCATTGGCGGTATTTTGGGCGCCATTTTGACTGGAGTGTTCAACTCGCCTGCACTCGGCGGCCCAGGCTACGTGGCCGACTGGGTCACCGTGACCATGGTGACTGCTGCCGACTACTCCATCGTGAGCCAGGTCTGGGTGCAAACCAAGGCAGTGTTGATCACTGTGGTCTGGTCTGGCGTCGTTTCGTTCATTGCGTACAAAATTGTTGATCTGACCATCGGCCTGCGCGTTAACGAAGAAGACGAGCGCGAAGGACTGGACATCACTTCACACGGCGAGACGGCGTACAACCGCTGATCCGGCTTTTCTAAAATTTAAAAGCCCGCTGGCTGCGAAGCCGGCGGGCTTTCTTGTTTTGGCGAAACAGCACATTTTTAAGCGAAAAAGGCATTTTGCGCAATTAGGGCGGGCGCAAGCAGCTCCTGAAGCGATAGCGTTTTGGCGGCTTTTCTGGGCGACCGTATCTAACTGCTGAATTTGGCAGCCGCGCCGCGTTTGGTACATTCGCAAAACAGCTAACCAACAATAAGCAGCACAAGGCGCAGCATATGACCACCACTTGGCAACCTCTCACGCCCCAGCCCTACGCGCTGGGTGAATCTCCGTTTTGGCACCCCCTTGAGCAGATGCTGTATTGGGTCGACATTCCTGGCCAGCACATCCACCGCTGCAACGTGTTCATGGGCAGCGTTGAAAGCTGGGCCATGCCGTCGGAGCCCGGCTGCGTTGCCCCGGCGCAATCAGGCGGTTTGGTCATTGCTTTGCGTGATGGAATCTACCGGGCTGCAGATTGGGGCGCAAAGCTGGAACTGCTGGCCTCTGGCAAGCACGACACAACCACCACCCGCTTCAATGACGGCAAGGCCGACCCAGCCGGGCGGTTTTGGGCTGGCACGATGTATGAGCCGCGAACGTTGCCCAACGCCCAGCTTTTTACCTTGAATAATGGGGCGCTTGACCTGAAGGTCAGCAACGCAACGATTGCCAACGGCCTGGCGTGGTCGCCTGATACAAAAACCATGTATTGGGCCGATACACCCACGCACACGGTACGGGCCTGGGACTGGAACGCGGCCACCAGCGCCATGGCAAACGAGCGCATCTTCAAACAATGGCCCGGCAAGCCCGCGGGCTGGCAGTTTGGTGCTCCCGGCTTCGAGGCGTATGGAGGCCGACCGGACGGCGCTGCGGTGGACAGCGAAGGCAATTACTACGTTGCCATGTTTGAGGGCGCTCGCATTTGCAAGCTTTCTCCCGCAGGCGTCGAGTTGGCCAGCATCCCAGTGCCGGCCCAATGCCCCACCATGCCTTGCTTTGGCGGGGACGATTTAAAAACGCTCTACGTCACTACCGCCAGCTACAACCGATCACCAGCAGAATTGCACGCTTACCCCAAATCGGGGTGCGTGTTTTCAACACGGGTTGACGTGCCGGGGTTGCCGGTTCATTTTTTTGCCGGTTAGGCACTGATTTTCTGGCGCGGCGTATTCCCATCCTTTTTCCGGTTTCAAAAGCCGTGGCGAAAAATGGTTTGACCCAATAAAGACTGCTAACAGGCGGGGAAAAACCAAAGAGGATGCCTTTTAGCAACAAGTTCTTAAAACGCACCACTTCTCTCTGAGTTTTAGCAACAATTGGGTTGCAAATCCTCAGGGGCTCAGACGCTTGGAAAGTGGTGGTGACCGTGCTGGAGTCGGGCAGCACCGTCGGCGAGTTGGGGTTGCTTGATGGCATGGCGCGCCCGGCCACCTGCACCAGCGGCAGCGCGCTGCATTGCGCAATGCTGACCCGCTGATCGCTTCTGGGCTTGTTCGCCAGCCACCCCGAAGTGGCCGTCAAACTGGTGCTGATTACTTCGACCAGCGTGGTGGCGCGCTTGCGAGACCTCACCGACAAGCTCCAGCGCTATGTGCTGATGGCCAACGCCATCAGCGCCGAATTCATGTCCGCCAGCCTTCCAAAGCCGATTTGGCCCAACCGGACCTTCAGGTCGTCCCCGGCGCCAAAAAAAGAGCACTTGGGCGACGCCGCTTTTTCTTAGGCCAACTCAAAGCGGACGTGGTCTTCAGGGTCCATCGCTTTTTCAGGGACGCTGCGAGCCGCCGCGGTATCACTGGTGCAGCTTGGCAGCTGCGCTTGCACAAGCAGCGCGTTGCTGGTAAATAATCTAATCCGCACGTGCAAAAAAAATCACGCCACCTGCGGCCCGTGCGGCTTACCATGCATTTATGAAATCAGACATTGCAAACACGGCGCAAGCGCAGTCGGTGTTGACCGCCCGCATACTTGAAGCCGCACAAAATGGCACGGCGCTGCGCATTCGCGGCGGCGGCAGCAAAGACTTTTACGCAGAATCTTTGGTAGGCGATGTGCTTGACACCTCAGCGCTCAATGGCATCGTCAGCTATGAGCCGAGCGAGCTGGTGGTAACTGCGCTTGCGGGCACGCCGCTGGCTGAACTTGAAGCGCTTTTGGCAGCGCAAGGCCAGTGCCTGCCGTTCGAGCCGCCGCATTTTTCTGCAACTTCAACCCCATCACGCTTGGGCGATGGCACTTTCTGCAGCGGCACCGCCGTAGGGAGCGCAGCGACCCCGCCGTCCCCGAGCGGCGGATCCCACAACAGCGGCACCGCCGTAGGGAGCGCAGCGACCGTAGGCGGCATGGTGGCCGCTGGCCTGAGCGGCCCTGCGCGTGCCAGTGTGGGTGCGGTGCGCGATTTTGTGTTGGGCGTCAAACTCATCAATGGCAAAGCCGAGCATCTGACCTTCGGCGGCCAGGTGATGAAGAACGTTGCGGGTTACGATGTTTCGCGCCTGATGGTGGGCGCAATGGGCACGCTCGGACTGCTGACGGAGGTCAGCCTGAAAGTGCTCCCGATCGCGCCACTTGAGGCGACGTTGAAGTTTGAAATGGCACAGTCCCAGGCGCTTGAAAAACTCAACAGCTGGGGCGGCTTGCCGCTGCCTTTGAACGCAAGCTGCTGGGTGCACGATGCTGGCGTCGGCACGCTGTACGTGCGTTTGCGCGGTGCGGTCGCTGCAGTTGAGGCTGCCTGCAAAACCTTGGGTGGTGAGCGCATCGACAACGCGGCTGCAGCTGCAGACTGGCAGCGCGCCAGGAACCAGCAACTGCAGTGGTTCAACGAACGCACTGCCGAGCAAGACCTGTGGCGCTTGTCAGTGCCGCAAACCACCCCTGAGCTCGCGCTGCCAGACTCGCCGCTGGTGGAATGGCACGGCGGCCTGCGCTGGGTGCGCGCCGAGCCTGAACATGCCGCAGGCTTGCGCCAAGCAGCTGCCAAGCATGGCGGACACGCTACATTGTTTGTAGCTGCTCGCGCACGTAAACTGCGCGCTACAGGCCGATTTGATGCATTAAAACCGCCGCTGGACACCATCCACCGCGAACTCAAACGTGAGTTTGACCCCGCTGGAATTTTCAACCGCCAGCGCATGTCGGCCGACTGGTAACACGCGCCATGCGTCGCCTTCGCCACCTGACCGGTCAGCACCGTACGGCAGCCACCAACCGGCTGCTGGGCAGCATGCTGGCATTTAACGCTGGGGCGATCAACGCGGGCGGTTTTTTACTGGTCAGCATGTACACCTCGCACATGACAGGGTTCGCGTCCATGCTGGCGGACAACCTGGTGCTGGGCAACATGCAGCTCGTATTGGGCGCATTGGGCGCACTGCTGGCGTTTACAACGGGCGCTGCGGTCACCGCGATATTGGTCAACTGGTCGCGCCAGCACTGGCTGCGCAGTGAATACGCGCTGCCGTTGCTGCTTGAAGCGGTGCTGTTGCTGGTTTTCGGGTTGATGGGCGCAACGCTGTCGCGCCAAACGCCTTTTGCCGTGCCGCTCACCGTGCTGGTACTGGCTTTTACGATGGGGCTACAAAATGCACTCGTCAGCAAAATTTCAGCCTCGCAAATTCGCACTACGCACATGACCGGCGTCATCACCGACCTGGGCATTGAGCTGGGCAAACTGTTTTACTGGAACCGTACTGGCGGCACGCCTGAGTCGCGGGTGCGGGCCAACCGCATCAAGTTGCGCCTGTACACCACCTTGCTCGGCATGTTCGTCAGCGGCGGGCTGGTGGGCGCGCTGGGGTTTAAGAACGTTGGCTTTGTGTGGGTCGTTCCCCTCGCATTGATTTTGTTTGCGATCTCACTGCCACCCCTGTTTTCAGACTGGCGCCGCATGCAGCGCCGCAAAGCCGCGCTTGCGCACCAATCGCCTTAAAAAATATGCAAACCAATCTGTCCCCCGAATTTAAAAACACCGCCGAAGGCCTTGAGGCGGAAGCCATTTTGCGCAAGTGCGTGCACTGCGGCTTTTGCACCGCTACCTGCCCCACGTACCAGCTGTTGGGTGACGAGCTGGACGGTCCGCGCGGGCGCATTTACCTCATCAAACAGGTGCTGGAAGGCGAAGTGCCGACCCGCAAAACCCAACTGCACCTGGACCGCTGTCTGACCTGTCGCAACTGCGAAACCACCTGCCCCAGCGGCGTGGAATACGGTCATCTGATCGACATTGGCCGCAAGCTTGTCGATGAACGCGTGCCCCGCAGCGCAGCCGACAAAGCCATGCGCTGGGCGTTGAAAGAAGGCCTGCCGTCGCCACTGTTCAATCCCGCCATGGCGGTGGGCCAGGCGGTGCGCGGCTTGCTTCCCACATCGCTTAAAAACAAGGTGCCTGCAAAACAGCCCGCCGGCGTGCGGGCCAGCGGCACCCATGCACGCAAGGTGCTGATGCTGGAGGGCTGCGTACAACCCGCGATGATGCCCAACATCAACAACGCCACCACGCGCGTGCTTGACGCGGCAGGTATTGAAGCGGTGTTTGCTAAAAAAGCTGGCTGCTGCGGCGCAGTGAAGTTCCATTTGAACGACCAGGACGGCGGCAAAATCGAAATGCGCCGCAACATTGATGCGTGGTGGCCGCATATTGAAAGCGGCGTGGAGGCCATCGTCATGAACGCCTCTGGCTGCGGTGTCACCGTCAAGGAGTATGGTCACATTTTGGCCGGTGATGCGCAGTACGCCGCCAAGGCCGAACGCGTCAGCGCCTTAACACGTGACTTGAGCGAGTTGTTGCCCGATCTGGTTGAAGTATTGCGACCAAAAATTGCCGCTGCAGCAGGCCAAATCGCCTTTCACCCGCCCTGCACGCTGCAGCACGGCCAGCAGCTGCGCGGCGGGGTCGAGCAGCATTTGGGCGCACTCGGTTTCAAGATCAAAACCGCCAGCTGCGAAGCGCATTTGTGCTGCGGCTCGGCCGGCACTTATTCTGTACTGCAGCCGAAAATCGCTTACGAGCTGCGCGACCGCAAGCTCGGCAACCTGAGCGAGATGAAGCCGGAGGTGATCGTCTCCGCCAACATCGGTTGCATCACGCATTTGCAAAGCGGCACCGCCACGCCCGTGCGGCATTGGGTGGAGGTACTGGACGATGCGCTTGCATCTGGCTAAATAGATTTGGATCGCGTGCCCTGAGCAGAGAGAAAGCCGCCGGAAAGCCAAAAGCCTGTCTATATTAAGCCGCAGATATACGGTCTAAAAACGGGCCGAAATCGGTTTTCTGCCAATCGGCTTTTGTCATTTCAGCAGCCACCCGCCAGTTTTTATTTTTCCCCCAAAAAAGCTCTAAATCCTTGGAATTTTGAAAGGGTTTAAGTGGTTTGTATTTCTCGCTGCGCATAGCTTTGCTGATGGCTTCAGCAGTGAAATAGTTTTCGGTAGCGCGGTACTTCGTCTGTATTGCATGTGTTGTCCCGAAAATGCGTTCGCATTGCGCAATAAATTTATTTCGGTCGGGTTTTGAGGTTTCAGCGCTGTCACGCTCACTGTCCACAATGACAAAAACCTCCACCCCGAATCGTTTGAACTCGCTCAACTCGTCTTGACGTTTGCTGTCAATCAATGAAGTACCGCCCAGCGGGACGAGCATGACTGTTGCATCAAGGTTCCAGTGCCGAAGTATCTGGCGCAAGGTTTTCACTTCTGTTACGCCTTCGCAAAGCAAAAGTTTGTTGAAGCCCAATTCGTGAAATTGCGAAAAAGACAGCTCTCCCATTAATTGGGAATAGTTCGTCACGGATTCAAAAGGCCGCAGTGTGCTGTGACCTGCTTTATCCTGCTCGACCACCAAGATGGAATCTGCGCAGGTTCTGGCAAGTCCGATTGAATGCGTTGTGAACATTACGCCGTGCGATGCCAATGATGACAATGCTTCAACGAACTTAACTTGCAACGCAGGATGCAGGTGTGACTCGGGTTCGTCAATCAATATCCATGACGGCTTTTTGACGGCGGCTGTCACGATGCACAAAACCAGCTCTGATATGCCTGCGCCGAGTTCGGATATTGCAAATCGGTTGGCACCGTCTTTGGTTAAATAAATCTGTTTTTTGTCATAGCTGGCATTGATTGACAGAGATGACCAATTTAAAAGATCTGCAATAAGTTTTTCTGCTTTTAAAGCGTCGTGAGCGCTTTGAGTGCCCATGCCATTCTTCAAATTGTCCCACTCGTTTGTGAACGCTGTCCCGACCGATAAATCAAAGTAAGTGCCACCGCCGGCACCTTCATTGACTAAGTTTCGGTGCGCACCGAAATAAAGCGTATTGAAGAGTTGACTCATTACGTCTGCTGCAATATCTGGCGTACCACTGCTAGATGTAATAGTCTTCCGCAGCTCGTGTGAATGCTTTGGAGAAACTTTTGCAATTTCAAAAGAGCACTTTGTTTCAAGATAAGCAAAGGCAAAGCGTAATGATTTATTGGCGTCTCGATTGGGATAAAGATCTAAAAGATCGCTCAGTCCGTACCTGAAGCCTATATTTGGATCTGCTGGTCCTGAAGTAACTTCGTTCGCTGTTCCCGAAATCATTCCAGTACCGCTCCAACCGCCAGAATTGCAATTCATTAAGACGTGCTTGAACTCGTAAAAAAAGCGCATCAAAGCTGATTTTCCAGCATTGTTCATCCCCACCAACGCAATCGTTGTCCCCGGTTCAAGTGAAAAATTAACTGGAGATCTTTCGTGAAAGCAGCGATAGTGCGTCAAAGTCACGTCTATTTGAAGTTGATCATTCATCTTTAACATCTCTGCAGTTTTTATATATGTGAGCAAGTGTCAAAAGGGCGCTCAACCCGGCTGACGAATCAAACTCTCTGCGGGGATGCCCAGCCCGATGTGCAAACGCCACACCATCGCCATCGTCAGCTTGCGTTTTCGGTTCAGCACCTCATACACCCGGTTTCGCTGACCGATCATGGGTTCCAGGTCTTTGGGCTTCAGCCCTTGCTGCTCCATTCGAAATAAAATGGCTTCTATCGGGTCAGGTGGGCTGATCGGGTAGTGCTTGGCTTCATAACCTTCAATCAAGGTCACCATCGCCTCAAAGTGCGCGCCAGCATCACTGTCGATTTCTGGCTCGTTGTCAAAATACGGGGCAACCAACACCAGTGCGGCCTTGTAATCCTCGGCGGTACGGATGGGGCGAATCGGTGCAATAGTTTTATCTGGTTTTTTCATGATGAACTTTCCACATTAGAGGCATTCACAGCATGGTATTGCCGATGTGTGCCAATAAACTTGACATAAACAGCGCCAAATCGGTAAGCAACCGCGACAACCAAGCGGTAATCGTTGCCTTTGATATTGAACACCACGCGATTGGGTGCAACAAAACTTGCACTGGCATAGCGCAATTTGATGTCTTGCTGACTTTGCCACTTGGCTCTGCTGGCGTCTTCAAACCAGGTCTGCAGTGCGTGTTTGGCGGCTGGGTGCGTTTGCCAAAACTCTACCAAGGTTGCTTTTGAAATAACACGCATCCTGCATTTTAATCCCAAAATGGGACCAAACAACCAATTGTGGCTAATTTCAAATCAGACCTTACACCCAGGGCAGCTCCAGACCCTCCGCTGCAAACGCCCTGATGACCGCAGGCCGCTCCAGCATGCGTTGCAGGTATGGCCCAAGGTGGGTTCGGCCTCTGGCGGGTTCGGAGTCAAAGTTGCGCGTCCAGCGGCAGAGCATCAGCGTGTAAATATCAACAGCGGAGTAGCGGGTGCCCAGCAGCCACGGCTGTGCGTGCATTTGCGCTTGCTGCGCCAGCTCTGCGTCCAGCTGGTCGAGCAGCACGCCTATTTTCAATTCGGCCTGGGCTTTGACTTGCAGAGCGCCGGCTGCATTACCAGCGTTCACCAGGCGCTCGGGGTAAAAGTACACGATCAAGGTGGCCTGCAGCGTGTTCGTCAGCCACATCAACCATTTGTAAAAATGCGCTCGCTCCGGTGTGCCCAGCGCAGGGGCCAATCCGGTGTCTCGGTGCGTGTCACACAGGTGCAGGCAAATCGCTGCTGACTCGTACAACACCAGGCTGGCATCTGTCAGAACGGGAATCAGACCATTCGGATTCAGCTTCAAATAGCCCGTCATTTTCTGGGCGTTTTGCGTGCGGTCGACCAACACCAGCCGGTGCGGCACGCCGAGTTCGTGCAGCAGAATGTGCGGCGCCATTGACGCGGTGCTCGGGTAATAGTGAAGATCGATCATTGCCCTGCTTTGGTGATGCTGCAATCGCGCCATATGCTTTAAATTTAATAACTGCTCGCGCCCGTATTTATTGGGCTAGAGGCATATTTTGTATAAATTCACGCTGCCAGGGCCGCTTCAACATCCTTGGCCAGGTCGGCAGGCTTGTCGGTCGGCGCGTAACGCCTGATGACCTGGCCGTCTTTGCCGACCAAAAATTTGGTGAAGTTCCACTTGATGGCTTTGCTGCCCAGCAAGCCAGGCGCTTCAGCACTTAACCATTTGTACAGCGGGTGTGCGGCAGGGCCGTTCACGTCAATTTTGCCCATCATGGGAAAGCTCACGCCGTAGTTGACCTGGCAAAACTCGGCGATCTCGCCGTCCGCTCCGGGGTCTTGCGAGCCAAACTGGTTGCACGGAAACCCCACCACCGCCAGGCCTTTGCCTGCGTAGGTTTTGTGCAGCTCTTCCAGCCCGCCGAACTGCGGCGTGAAGCCGCATTTGCTGGCGGTGTTGACGATGAGCAGGACCTTGCCCTTGAAGTCGCTGAGGGAGATGTCTTTGCCGTTGATGGCCTTGGCTTCAAAGTTGTAAATTGATTGTTCTGGCATGGGTTGGGTTTTCTCGCTGGTGAAAATCCTGATTTTGCTGCATTCAAACCGTTTGCGCTTTGTCGTTGCTGGGTGCCAGCGCCGCCAGCAGCGCCGCCAGCACAATCAAGCCGCCACCAATCAGCAACCTCGGCGGAAATTCGGCTGCGTCAAGCAACGCTGCTGAGCCGCTGGCAAACAGGATTTCAGTCAGCATGACGAGTGCCGTGGTGCTGGCGGCCAGGCGGGCTGCGCCGTATTGCAAAGCGACATTGCTGATTAAAAAAGCAACGCACAGCCCAATCAGCATGGGAACGCCGGCCAACGCCAGTGCAGGTGCCGGAACGACTTGCTGGCCCATGCCCAGCAGAGCAGCCACAGTGGCAAGTGCCGCGCCGCCGCCAAACATCGCCAGCATGCGCGCGTCGGCTGGTGTGTCGGCAGTTTTACGCAGCAGTACGTTGGTGATGGCAAAGCTCAGCCCGCCCATAAGTGCGAGCCAGTCCGGCGTGCTTTGCGGCACGGGCCACGCGGCTTCAGGTGTCTTTAAAACAATCAGAACACCAGCCATCGCCAGTACCAGGCGCAGCAATGAGCCGCGCGTGGGTTTTTCTCCCAGCAGCAGCCAGGCCACCAGCACCGACCAGGCAGGCATCAGGTAAAACAACAGCACCACGCGCACCACGTCGCCGACCGTCACTGCCCAGTTAAACCCCACATTGGTCAGCCCCGCCGCCAGCACCAGCCACCACAGCACCGGGTTGTTGGCAAAGCCGCGCCAGCTGCTGGGGCGCAGTACCAGCATCAACACAAAAATCAACACGTATAGCAGCGCGGTTGACCACAGGGGGTGCAGGCCGTGGCTTTGTAACTGGCGAAACGGCCACCATGACACGCCCCACACAAGGGCGTTGGTGACCAAGGCAATGACTGCAAAAGAGGTGTTGTTGACAGAGGAAGTTTTCATGCAGCGGAGTTTGTGGCCTTGTGCAGGCCGCGTCGCTAGTTTTCCAGTTGCGCCAAGTTAGTGTGACGTATTGGCGCGCGGGACTAATGCGAGGTGTCCGAGCGCGCAATGCTCAGCAAATGTTCGACCTGCTCTTTGTGCTTGATGCAATTGCTTTTGTGCCAGCGACCAATCACCCACATAAACCCGGCCACCACCACGCCAAAAATGGTGATGGCGGCAAAGGCCGACATGCCCATTGCGGTAGACAGGCTGTACCCTGCACCCAGCGCCAAAATACAGGCCTGCTCGTTAAAGTTTTGCACCGCAATCGAGCGGCCCGCGCCCATCAGGTTGTGGCCGCGGTGTTGCAGCAGCGCGTTCATGGGCACCACCAGAAAGCCGCCCAGGCCGCCCAGCAAAATTAAAAACGGTGCAGCCACCCACACGTTGTCGATAAAGTTCATCAAAATCACCAGTAGCCCCATGCCGATACCCATCGGAATCACGCTGGTTGCCTGGTCAAGGCGCATGCGCATCGACGCCAGCACCGCGCCGACTGCCGTTCCAATAGCCACCACACCCACCAGTGAAGACGCCTGCGTGGTGCTATAGCCCAGCGCCGCAGCGCTCCAAGCCAGCACGATGTAACGCAGGTTGCCCGACACACCCCAAAACAGCGTGGTGGTGGCCAGGGATATCTGCCCCAGTTTGTCGCGCCACAAGGCCGCATTGCAGTTCCAGAAATCGGGCAGCAGATCCAGCTTGTTGCGCGGCATGGGGCGCATTTCAACGCCCGTGTCCGGAATGCGCGTGTTGAACCACGCCGCAATCAGGTACAGAAAAATCAGCACACTGATGGCCGCTTCGGGCGCTGTGTTGATGCTGGTTTGAATGTACGGCAGATCAAACGACAGCAGTTGCCCCGCGATCGCCGGGCCCACCAGTTGCCCACCGAGCAGCACGCCCAAAATAATCGATGCAATCGTCAGCCCTTCAATCCAGCCGTTGGCTTTGACGAGCTGCGACGACGGCAGCAGTTCGGTCAGGATGCCGTACTTGGCCGGTGAGTAGGCAGCGGCGCCCAGACCCACAATCGCGTAAGCCATCAATGGGTGCGTGCCAAACAGCATCATCAGGCAACCCACTACCTTGATGGCGTTACTGGCGAACATGACTCTGCCTTTAGGCTGCGAGTCTGCAAACGCCCCCACAAACGGCGCCAGCACCACATAAAAAAGCGCAAACATTGGCACCAGCGCGGCGGGATGCCACTTGGGCGCACCGGTGGTTTTCAGCAATTCAACGGCGGCAACAAACAGCGCATTGTCGGCCAGCGAGCTGAAAAACTGCGCAGCCATGATGGTGTAAAAACCGCGCTTCATTGGTAAAAAATAATCACTTCAGGGCTGGTCAAAAGGCACCAGTTCTACTGGCGGATGAAGTTTAAAAATTTGCTCGGATCCTTGAAAGTGTTACTGGCAAACAATGCTGCTTTATAGCACGCGGCCATGCCGTACAAACCCTGAAAAGACAGCTTAAGCGGTCACTGGCGCAGCGCGTCAAGCAATAATCAAGGCCATGCCGCGCCCCATACAAGCCACGATTCACACTGCAGCGCTTGCAAACAATCTAGCCGCTGCTCGCGCCAATGCACCCGACGCACGATTGTGGGCCATCGTCAAAGCCAACGCTTACGGTCACGGAATCGAGCGGGCGTTTGCCGGACTGCGCGCCGCCGACGGTTTTGCACTGCTTGATTTGGCTGAAGCCGAGCGCCTGCGCGCGCTCGACTGGCGTGGGCCGATCTTGCTGCTGGAAGGCTGCTTTGGCGCGCGTGATCTGGAGCTGTGCTCACGCCTGGGGTTGTGGCATGTGGTGCATTGCAACGAACAAATTGACATGCTGGCCACACACAAAACCATTGCCCCGCACTGCGTATTTTTAAAAATGAACTCCGGCATGAACCGATTGGGTTTTGTGCCCGAGCGGTACCGCGCAGCCTGGACCCGCCTGAACGCCATGCCACAGGTTGATGACATTTGCCTGATGACGCATTTCGCAAACGCCGATGGCCCCGAGGGCATTGCAGCGCAACTGGCCGCGTTTGATGCCGTTACGCACGATCTGCCCGGCGAGCGTTCATTGAGCAATAGCGCCGCCAATTTGCGCCATGCCGGGGCGCTGACTGGCCGCTCAGACTGGATTCGCCCCGGCATTGCCGTGTATGGCAGCTCGCCTGATTTCCCCGTGCACAGCGCTGCCGATTGGCACTTGTTGCCTACCATGACACTTGCATCAAAAATAATAGCAATACAGACAATTGATACGGGCGACAGCGTTGGTTATGGCCCAACATTTACAGCTGAGCAGCCCCTGCGCATTGGCGTGGTGGCCTGCGGTTACGCCGACGGCTACCCGCGCCATTGCCCCACCGGCACGCCCGTGCTGGTACGTGGCGTTCGCTGCCGCCTGGTGGGCCGCGTCAGCATGGACATGATCACCGTGGACTTGAGTCCCGTGCCCCATGCGGGCATGGGCAGTGATGTGACGCTGTGGGGCAAGGCAAGCAGCGGCGCAGTTCTTCCAATCGATGAGGTGGCCAGCGCAGCAGGCACCGTGGGCTATGAGCTGATGTGCGCTCTGGCTCAGCGCGTGCCGGTGGCGGTGGCTGATTGATAAATCTGTCCAACTGGCGTTCGGTACGGCTGTGGGAAAGCAGCCTGGAGCAGCACGTCAGGCAGCAACTGCGCAAGCGCTATGTGCTGTGGCTGCACGGCGTGTGGATTGGTTTGATTGTGCTGCTGGCCATGTGGGCGGCAGCGCATGTGCAAATGCTGCTGGGCAATCAATCGCTTGCTGTGCGCTATCTGATCACGTTGGGCGTGGGCTACCTTGTTTACTTGCTGGTGTTGCGCATATGGGCCGCGGCGCTGCTTAGGCGTGATGCAAACACGCTGGACGGCGGTGGTAATTTGGATGTGCCTGATTTGGGCGTGCCTGATGGTGGTGCTAGCGGCTGTGCAGAAGCGCCAGCGTTCAAGTCAGGTAGCAGCGGCGATTTTGGCGGCGGCGGCGCAACAGGTGATTTTTCTGGCGCGCCCTCCACCCTTGATATCAACACAGGCATTGGCGACATGGCATCAGGCGCACTTGACGCTGCCGCAAGCGCTGATGAAGGCGCAATTGTTGCCGTTCCGGTTGTCGCTATTTTTTTGGTGGGCCTGGCTGTGGTTTTTGGCGCCGGCTCATTGGTTCTGGCTTATTTCGGCTGGAACGTGTTGCTAGCGGTGGCCGTGGAGCTGGCTTTCTCGGTTGCTGCTGCCAGCACCGCTGTAAGGGTCGCGCGTGTGGGCTGGTTGTCAGCCGCCGTGCGCCTGACGTACAAACCGCTGCTGGGCTCGCTGCTGTGCGCTGTGCTGTTGGGCGCATCCATCGACCATTTCTTCCCTACTGCAAATTCATTGCCGCAGGTGTTCAAGTTGTTGAAGCAGCGTTAACCACTGAAATTCAGCCTCGCTAAACGCTATGAATAGCATAGCTGCTTACGCCCGTATTAATTAGACTCCAGTCAGTTTTTACTTCAAATAAAGCCGGGAATTGGTGAGTCACCAAAGCATTCTCCACCAGGCCGTCAGGTGATACCCGTTTGTGCTGTGCGTCTTATCGACTTGCTGTGCAGGTAGCCACAACGGCAGGCCTACACTGCGGGTTACCAACAAAAGCTTTTAAAGGCAGTGGCTTATGGATTTCACAGTGGGCGTTTTGCTCGGCACATTTTTATTGTCGATTTTGGCGCTGTTTATCTTTATCTGGTCGATGTCCACCGGCTTGTTCGGCGACGGCACAGCTGCTGCTACTGAAATTTTTGCGCCCAACGAGCTGGGTCAAACTGAAGACCCAGCCGCCACCGCTGCGCAAAAAGGCAAGCTGCAGCAGGCGATGGATCCGCAGGACGCGGCGCAAACCATGACCCGCGCCGATGAAGACTCGCGCAGCCGGGCTGATCAGTCCACATCGCTGGTGGTGGGTATTTGCCTGACGCTGGCTGTCATCTGGCTGGTGCTGGCGTCTTTTGCGGGTTTGATTTCATCCATCAAACTCCACGCACCCGACTGGTGGGTGCAGTATGAGTGGCTGACTTTTGGCCGCATCAGGCCGGTCCATTTGAATCTTGTCGGTTACGGCTGGAGTTCACTGGCCGGCATTGGGGTGGCCATCTGGATGATTCCGCGTTTGCTGAAAACCGAGCTGGTGGGTGCCAAGTATGCGATTGTGGGCGGCGCGTTGTGGAGCATTGGCGTTACCGCGGGCTCTGTCGCGATTTTCATGGGATATTCAGACGGCCAGGAATGGCTCGAATACCCGTGGCAAATTGATATTTTGCTGGTGATTGGCGGCGCGCTGGTGGGGTTCCCGCTGTGGCTAACGCTGCTCAGGCGCAAGGTCAAGCATTTGTATGTGTCGGTGTGGTACATCGCCGCGGCCCTGTTGTGGTTTCCGACCCTATTTTTGATTGCGAATTTTCCGGGGTTGCATTTTGGTGTGCAGCAAGCCACCGTGAACTGGTGGTTTGGCCATAACGTGCTGGGGTTGTGGTTCACGCCACTGGGCCTTGCTGCGGCTTACTACTTTATTCCCAAGGTGTTGGGCAAGCCGATTTATTCGTACAACCTGTCGCTGCTGGGGTTTTGGGCGCTGGCTTTTTTCTACAGCCAGGTTGGCGGCCACCACTTGATTGGCGGGCCGGTGCCGTCGTGGCTGATCACTATTTCCATTGTGCAAAGCATGATGATGCTGATTCCGGTGTTTGCCGTGGCGGTGAACCAGCATATGACCGTACTGGGCAATTTCAGGGCGCTGCTTTATTCGCCCACGCTGCGCTTTATTGTGCTGGGCGCCATGATGTATACCGCCGCTTCGGTGCAGGGCTCGATGCAAGCGCTGCGGTCGGTCAATACACTCACCCACTTCACGCACTACACGGTGGCCCATGCGCACCTGGGGCTGTACGGCTTTTTCACGATGGTGATGTTTGGGTCAATCTACTTCATCATGCCGCGCGTGATGAACTGGGAATGGCCTTATCCGCGTCTGATTTCCCTGCACTTCTGGCTGGTGTTGATTGGCTTTGCAATTTATTTTATTGGTTTGTCATTGGGCGGCTGGTTTCAAGGCCTGGCCATGTTGGATGAAAAAACGCCGTTCATGCAGTCCGTGACGCTGACGCTGCCGTATTTAAAAGCCCGCTCGATTGGTGGCGGCTTGATGACGCTGGGGCATTTGGTGTTTGCTGCACACTTTTTTGCCATGGGCTGGAAGTTTGGACCCAAACGCCTTGAAGCAACCTTGCTGCAACAGAGGGGGTTTGCGCGCTTCTACAGTAAAAGCAATCCAGCCAGCAAAGAGGTAACCACATGAGCGCCGGTAAAGCAAAAAAGAGCTTTTGGGAAATGGACGAGTTGCGCATTGTCTCTGGCGCAATGGTAATTTTGGGCGGCGCAACCGCGCTGATGGTGGCGATGCCATATGTACTGCTTAAAAATATCGAGCCGCCCGCCGGGCTCAAACCCTACACCAGCGTGCAGCTGACTGGCAGGCAGGTCTATATTGCCAACGGCTGCATTTATTGCCACTCCCAGCAGCCGCGCGACATCAAGCAAGCACCAGATGCAGCGCGCGGTTGGGGTCGGGCCTCTGTTGCGGCCGACTACGCTTATGACACGCCGCATTTGCTGGGCACCATGCGCACCGGGCCTGATTTGTTCAACATCGGCGCGCGCCAGCCCAGCAAAGACTGGCACCTGGGCCACCTTTACCAGCCGCGCGCATACACGCCCGGCTCCATCATGCCGTCGTACCCGTATTTTTTTGAAGTGCGCAAGGGCGTGGCCAAGCCGGGCGAGACCGCCATAACGCTGCCGCCTGCATTGACGAAACCGGGCGAAGTGGTGATTGCAAAGCCCGAAGTGCTGGCCCTGGTCAATTACCTGATTGGGCTGGACCACACCTACATACCGTTGCCTGCTTTGGCAACACCCAATGCGGCACAGGCGGCAACAAAACCATGAGCACCGATCCTAAAAACACGGACTCGGCGCAGCGCCAGCGTGAAAAAAAAGACCCGCTTGAAAACAACCGCCCGTTGCCGTGGTTTCTGGTGATGTCGTTGGGCGCCATGGCGATGTGGGGCGCTTTTTATATTTACAGCACACCTTCGGGTGAAAACTCGGCTTTTGGTGACCAGCGCACTGTGGCCAGTTTGCGCCCTGCTGTGGTCCAGGCAGGCGGCGCTGCTGCTGCAGTTGACGGCAAGTTGTTGTATGGCGGCAAGTGCGCGGCTTGCCACCAAGGCACCGGGCTGGGTGTGGCGGGCGTGTTCCCGCCGCTTGCCGGGGCTGAGTGGGTCACGGGCGATGAAAAAGTTCTAGCCAATATTTTGCTGCACGGCATCAACGGTGAGATGATCGTCAAGGGCAACACCTACAAGGGCGCCATGCCGGCCTGGAAGTCACTCAGCGACGATGAACTGGCAGCGGTGCTGACGTATATCCGCTCTGACTGGGGCAATGCCGCGCCGCCGATTAAGGCCGAAACCATCAAAAGCCAGCGCGAGCTCACCAAGGCAAGAACGGAGCCGTACCCCGGTGGAGCAGCCATCAAATCAGATTCCTGATCCCGCCGGCCTGCTCAAAACCTTTGCCGCCACCACGGCCGTTTTGATTGCCGGATTGGTACTGCTGTGGTTTGCCACAGGCGGCGCTCAAACCTTCACCACCGAGACACTGCGCAGGCAGCAAGTGGCCAGCCAACCGCAACGCATTGAGGCTTTCGACTTGACGCTGGCCAGCGGCCAAAAAACGACTCTAAATACTGTGCTCGCGCCCGGCGGCAAGGTCTGGCTGGTTGATTTTGTCTATACCCGCTGCCAAACGCTGTGCAGCTCACTCGGCTCGATCTACCAGCAACTGCAAGCGCAAATTGAAACGCGTGGCTTGCAGGGCAAAGTTGGGCTGCTGTCGATCAGTTTTGACCCGGCCAATGACACCGCCCCCGCGCTGGCTGCTTACTCGGCGCGCATGCAAATGAATCCGAACGTCTGGCAAATAGTCACGCTGACCGATTGGCAGGACCGTCGCCGCCTGCTTGACGCCTTTGGCATCATGGTGGTGCCCGCACCGCTCGGCGAGTTTGAGCACAACGCCGCGCTGCATGTGGTGAGCAGCGACGGCACGCTGCACCAGATCATTGACTACACAGACTTTAATAACGCGCTGAATGTGGCGGCAGGCATGGCGCAAGACGTTGTGCCGGGCGTTGCCTCCGTTGCGGCTATTGCGCCATGAGCGGCGTTGCAATCGGTCTGCATTACGGTAAGTCGATTGCCGTCCTTGCAACCTTCTGCGCTGCGGTCGCAGCTGCCTTGTCTGTGCCGCCACTGCGCAGCGTGATTGAGCAAAGCATGGCCTGGCACATGGTGTTTCAAATGCCGCTGCTGGTGCTGGCGGGCGCATTGGCATATCTCGCGCTGCCGCCGCGTTTTGGCACGCACCGGTTGGCCAAGCTGAGCCAATTCAACCACTTCGGCCTGACCGGTTTCATGGCCGCTCAAGTCATCATCGCCTACTGGATGCTGCCCATGGCGATTGACCGCGCCGTGGTGCAGCCTCCGTTTGACGCGATAAAACTCGCCACGCTTTTTACCAGCGGCATGCTGCTGGCCGACGCCTTCAAACGCGCACCCAGCGTGCTGCAACTGTTTTTTATGGGGTATTGGGTGTCGATGATGTGCTGGCTAGGCATCTACTTCGCCACCACAGAGCTGCGCCTGTGCAACGCCTATTCACTACAAAGCCAAGTGGCCACTGGCTGGGGGCTGCTGGTGCTTGGCTTGCTGTTGGGCGCGGTTTGGGTGGCTGTTACCGGGCGGGCCTTGATTAAAATTGCTATTAAATAAATAGCTGATAGCTCAAGTATTTATTGGGCTAAAACGTTATTCTCTCTCAATGCAACCACAACAACTTATCCGGGGTCACTGCGGTCCTACGGTACAGGCTCGCTGACCAAGTCACCCGCAATCAAGCGAAACTGCTCCAGCGCCGCTTCCAGGTCGTCCACAATTTCTTGTGCAATCACGTCTGGCGGCGGCAGGTTGTCGCTGTTGGCCAGACTGTCATCTTTCAGCCAGAAAATGTCCAGACTTGCCTTGTCTCGCGCCATCAGCTCAGCGTAGTCGTAAGCGCGCCAGCGGCCTTCTGGG
>ENA-OFDP01000113-OFDP01000113.1-metagenomes-genome-assembly--contig:-NODE-113-length-37269-cov-6.088864_pt1 | contig 37269 bp, 24 predicted proteins | sample MGYA00153389_OFDP01 | MGnify analysis MGYA00153389
TAGTCGGACTTAACTGTAGCATATTTTGGGTTAAAGTTAAGATGCGTTTACCCTGCCGTTACACCGAATGCTAGCGGCGCTGTCACAGTTAATGTCCCGGCGGCTCAAGCAACTGATATTGCGGGTAATAACAATACAGCAGCCACTTCACTTACTCGCACCGCCGATATTACAGCACCTACTGCTAACTTGAGTGCAGTTTCTAACATTACTATAGCGGGCGGTACAAGTCAGACATTGACAATTACTTTCAGTGATAGCAATGGAGTTGATGTTAGCAGCTTAGATAATTCTGATGTTGTTGTAAATTGGTCCGGCGGTGCTATTCCTGCTACCTTTATTAGTGCCACGCCGATAGGAAATGGTACGCCACGTACAGCAACATATTCGTTGACGCCGCCAGGGGGAACTTGGGATAATGCTGACAATGGTACTTACACAGTTAATTTGCAAGCATCGCAGGTGAGGGATACTGTTGGCAACTTATCTGCTGCTAGCAGTTTAGGTACTTTTGGCGTGAATATTCCCGCACCTGTCACCACACCAACTCCGGTAACAACGCCAACTCCGGTAACAACCCCAACTCCGGTAACAACGCCAACTCCTGTCACCACACCAATTCCTGCACCATTGGTAACGCCAACACCGACACCGATACTCACACCAACGCCTGCGGAAACACCGACACCCGCACCAACGCCGACACCGACGCCAACACCATCGGTAACGCCAATAACTAATAACATCCCGAATGATGACTGCATCTGCGACAAAATTGACTATCCCAACTTAAACCAACCTAATTCAGTTGAAAATACCATACTCGGTGTATCCAACATTCAGATAGGCACTGCCAAAAACGATGAATTTTTCGGTAACGACAACGGCAATATATTCAATGCCAAATTGGGAGATGATAACTTATATGGTGGCGACGGCAACGACATCCTGAACGGCAATGAAGGTAATGATTTCATTGTCGGAGGCAAAGGCAACGATTTACTCTTTGGTGGTAAAGGAAATGACATCATTCTTGGCGGTGAAGGTGAAGATATCATCTTCGGAAATAAGGGCAATGATTCTCTGAATGGCCGCGAGGGAAATGACCGAATTTATGGTAATGAAGGTGCTGACTTTATCGATGGTGGTAAAGGTAATGATGTTCTCTGGGGTGGCAAAGGTAACGATCTAATCCTCGGTAGTGAAGGGAATGATTCTCTCTTCGGACAATTAGGCGACGATAGTCTAGACGGTGGCTCTGGTGATGATTACTCCAATGGCGGAGAAGGAGCGGATCTTTTAAGTGGCTGCGATGGCAATGATACACTTTTAGGTGGCAATGGCAATGACACGCTTTTAGGTGGGAAAGGTGACGATATCCTTGACGGCGGCTTGGGAAATGATAGTTTAATCGGCGGTAGCGGTAATGATATCTTTGTCTTAAAATCAGGTCAAGGATTTGATATTATCGCTGATTTTACCGTTGGTCAAGATTTGATAGGATTATCTGGTGGTTTGAGTTTTAGCCAATTGGCAATCAGTCAAAATACTCAGGGAACTCTGATAAAAAATGTCTTGACAGGACAGGAGTTAGGTGTGGTAATTGGTGTGAATGCTAATGCGATAACAGCCGTGAATTTTCGGTTGATTTAAGCCATAAAGAAAAAGCTGTGCGAGTTTACGAGAGTGGCGAGTTTTACCAACAATAATTGTTGGTGAAACTCGCCACTACGATCGCACAAATTATACGATCGCGAATCAGGGAAATATGAGATTAGCTAATAAGGACTAAAGTCCTTACTACAAACGATATTCTTGCTTAACCTAAAAAGAAATGATTAAGTAACCGTTCTGGAATTTAGCACCTGTAACTGATTTGCCAGTTAGCGCCGGAGGTAACAAAATATTGCGCCGCTGATCGCCGGCTTCGATCGTCACTTCCGGCCCGGATTGAATCAATTTAATTTCTTTCTTGTCAAACGAGGGCAAGAATAAACTAACTTGACGCTGTGCAATATTGATGTCGATCGGCTTTGGAGCTTTTGCCGCCTCACCAAAGTCTGGTAAAGCATCGATTAGCGGCTGCCAATTATTGTCGCTGTGCGCCGGCACCGAAACTGGCGTCAAAGGCTCAAAATCCGCCGCCATCGCTTCTGTAAGCGGTGCTTGATTGACAATTACACCCCCAACAGTCAAACCAACTTGTTGAGAACTTCCCCAAAGATAGCGCGCCGTGGCGATCGCACTTGCGTCCGCAGTCGTCACCAAATAAGCAGCCGTGCGGTTCGGATTTGCCAGCGCTTCCCTACCCTTATCCAAAAAATTATCGACTTGCTTAGTAGATTGAACAGCATTATCTCCCGACAAATCCACAGTCAACACTGTACTGACAACCGGTTGAATAAAAGGCGACAGCGCTTTGCCCAAATCGGAATCTACCAAAGCTTGGCGGAAGCGACGGATATACCAACTCAGAATTTCCGGCATTCCCAGCATCCGCAGCGTATCCATCCCCCCGCTGCCATCATAAACAATTACATCGTATTGTTTGCTGTCGTCGTATTCCCGAAGTTCGTTCAACGCCAGCGCGCTGTCCATTCCCGGTAACACTCCCAATTCTTGACCGTAAATCTGTTTGAAAAAAGGAGTGCGGACATATTGAGCTTCTAGTTGTTTAACTTCGTCCCACCTGCGTTCTAGCAGCGGCGCGCTTTGCACCTGTACTGCTTTGAGGTTGGGGGCGATTTCCTGTGGGGTGGGAGTCAGGGGAGTTCCCAGCAGGATGCCTAATGCAGGGCCCGGATCTTGCCCTAGCAGCAAAACTCGCTTGCCGGCGGCCGCATATTTTTTAGCTGTTGCGATCGCGATCGTGCTGCGGCCAGTGCCGCCTTTACCCAAAAATGTCAAAATCAAAGCCATTTTCTGTTCTCACTGCCAAAGCTTACTATTTAACATTTAAGCGCAACCGTCAGCCAGAGTGGGGGCAGTTGTCAGTGGGCAGTTGTCAGTTGTCAGTTGACGGTTGTCAGTTGACGGTTGTCATTAGTAATTGGTGGCAACTAATAAATAACCAATAACCAATAACCACTGCCCACTGCCCACTGACAACTGCCTTCTGTTAAACGGGTTCTAGCTCATCTTCAAAGAACCAAGTCGCAAAACTGTCAAACTTGACAACCACACCTACTCCACTGCCGTCAACCATTCTGAATCCGTCAACAGTGCCTATTGGATTCTCCTTTATCTTGCCCACCATATTTGCAGGTATCCGATCTCTAATACGGCGCACCTTAACTCTCTGACCTACTTCTATTGCCACTGAAATTGTTCTCCTGCTCTAGATAACCTATATACAACCGTCCATTTTACAGTTTGGCGTCTACTTCCGAACAGCAAGGCCAGTTGGCGATCGCTCCCGATGATTTTTAGCAGAATTTTTGATCGACTTTCCCTAAAAGACGGTATTATAGTCGGAGTTGCTCTGCGGTTTGCTTTGATTGGCTCCTATTTTGCCCGATCGGGTTCCGCAGGCGCAGATCCAGTCGTCAGAGCTGGCCTCCGCCGTTAGATAATTATTTTTTATCGCTTCGCAAAGGGAATTTTTTTATTTATTACCACAACTACAGGATTTCTCCCCAATTAGTCATCCTTCCGGCAGAAGGCAAAAGGCCTTCAAAAGCAGTAATTAATTTTATGTTTGCTATGTATAAATCTTCGTTCTCTAACCTTGACATCTGCTAAAATTCAGGCTGCAAAGCACTTTGAGTCAAGTTGGCAAAAAATCTCGAACGTCGGATTTTAGTCAAATGCCATGTTGTAAAAGTTTACTAAAAAATGATCGAAAAAAGAAGATTTAATGCTAAGATTTCAGGCTGAGAAAGTTTATTTCTGCTGCTGTTTTACGGTCGAAAAAGTGGAACGATTGCCGGATTTAGGGAGTCTAATAAAGGAAATGAAGTCTAGGAACTTCAACGTGACAAAATTGAAATTATGAATAAAATTTTTACGTGCTGGCGATCGACCAAAATTCCGCTCATCAGTTTGTCCTTGGCTGTGCTGGCCTGTCTGCCGCTCGGCCGTTCGACGATCGCTAGTCCGCTCTCTCCATCCCCCAAACAACCGTCAAACGTTACTAAAATTGTCTCAGTCGATCGACCGCCAGCATTACCAACAGGCTCAAAGTCTCCCAAAAATTTGGCCTCCTTGGCGGCGAATCCATCCCCAGCAGAGACGATAAAGGCTCAGGGAACAGCCAGCGGGCGATCGCTCGAAATCCGAGAAATTCGCGGTACTGTAACGTTTAAAGGGCGACAGGCTGTCGTGGGCGATCGGCTTCTCGTCCCCGGAGACGAAATCATCACAGGCCCCAATTCCACAGCCCGTTTGGCGATCGACAACAACACCGGCATCGTCGAAGTTGCCGAAAAAACCGCAGTCAAAATATCCAGTCTCTCAGGCGAAAAAGACACAGCCATTTTTGTCAGCCTTGGGCGAGTCAGATTGTCGATCGGCAAAACTGCTGCGACAACTCCCGCAGCCAACACCTCAACAATTATCCCGCCCAACCAAATCGCCTCCCTCAATACCTTCAGCGGACTCGGCAAATTGAATCAAATTGCCCAACAAAAAAGTTCTGCCAGAACCGCCCCAGTCAGGGTTGAAACCCCAGAAGGCGTCGCCGGAGTCCGTGGCACCTCCTTTGGCGTCAGCGTCAGCGAGGGCAAAACCGCAGTCGAAACCATTGAGGGTGCTGTCGGAGTCTCGGGGCGCACAGATTCCGAAGTAGTTGTCAACGCCGGCAGCGCGACCACAATTTTCTCTCAAACCCCCCCTGTGGCGCCCTCAGCAAGCCGTCGCCTAGCTCAACTCAAAGTCCGCAGTTTGTTCAGACTCAGCGGCGATATCTATCGTCTCAGCGGTCAAATTAACCCGATCGACTTAATTTATGTCAACGACGAAGCAATTAAGATCGATCAACAGGGTAAATTCAGCATCCAAGGGATTTTACCTCCAAGCCGCCGCCTCAAGATTGTAGTCCGAGGCCCGTCAGTCAGAGAACGGCATTACAACCTAGCAGTTCCCTAAACAACTCATTGTCCCGAGTTAGTTACGCACGCAGAACTCTGAGTGCGATCGTAAGTATTATTTCGGCTGATTATTTTGTGTAGGGGCGAAGCATTTGGCGGTGAATCTCGGCCGTCAAAATAAATAAATTTTGCCCCAACGTTTCGTCCTTGCGGTATTGTTAAACTTCATGACTATGACTCAAGGGAGAAGGTCGGACTCGAATGTCAATTATTGCGTCAAATTAATTGCATGAAGCTCAAAGAATGGATTGAGTATCTCAAACAACATCAACTGAGCGGTCTCCGGCAATATATAATCACAAATCCTCCCTGGATGACAGGCGCCGTAGCAGGAATAATGTCTGTAGCCATGCTGCAATTTGGAATGTGGCAACCCCTTGAATATTTGGGATACAAAACGCTATTTCAAATTCGAGAATCAGAAATATTACCAAATCCAGGATGGGATTCGAGAATTGCCGTAATTGCGATCGAGCCGCAAAGCTTGCAGAAATATGGTAAATTTCCTTGGCCCCGCAACCGCTATGCCGAACTACTGTCAGCACTAAAAAAATCTCCCCCCACAGCAGTTGGTTTCGACATTCTTTTCCTCGATCCAAGTCCGAAAGATGATATTCTAGCCGCTGCGATCGCCGCCAATGGCAAAGTTGTACTCCCCAGAACCACCAAAGAAGAACCCGTAGCATCTTTAAAAGCAGCCGCCGCAGGTGTCGGACACATCATCCACGAACCCGACAGCGACGGCGTTAGTCGCGAGTCAAAAATCTTTCGGGCCGGAATTCCTAACTTCGGTTTAGTAATGACTCACAGGTACAATGCTACTAACCCGCAAAATCCTGTATTGTTGCCACAGCCAAACAGTATGCAGGAACAAAAAGTCTGGATTAACTGGCCAGGGAAAACCGAAAATGTACCTACCTATGCTTTTGTGGATGTTGTAGAAGGTAGAATTCCTGAAAATGCTTTAGCGAATAAATTAGTCTTAGTCGGCCTAGTTGCTACTGGTTTTGACCAGATATCATCACCTCTCAACAAGACTACGGCTGGGGTTTATTTATATGCAGCGTTGGTTGACAATTTGCTCAATCAACGCTTGCTGCGGCGGCTGCCGATACTGCTAGAAATTTTGTTATTATTGGGGATTGGCCCGCTTACTTCTTGGATTCTGTCCAAGGGAGGTGTGAAAGAAAGAATTGCGATCGCTCTGGGTTTGCCTGTTGTTTGGATTCTGGCTGCTGCTTTGTTATTTGGCTTCTATTTTTGGTGGATTCCGATTGCTGCACCCATCGGCACTCTCATTTTATCTGGCACTGCTTTGCAACTGCGGGAACAATACGAAAAGCAGCAGTTGATGAGGTTATTTGAACAGCACGTCGCTCCCGAGACTGCTCAGCTTATTTGGGCACGCAAAGCTGAGATATTTGAACAGGGAGAACTAGAACCTCAAGAACTTACAGCAACTGTGCTGTTTATGGATATTCGCAGTTTTACTTCGATTTCTGAAAAAATGCCGCCGCGAGATTTGCTCAACTGGCTGAACAATTATTTGGAAGCAATGACCGACTGTATTATGGATCACGGCGGCGTTGTAGATAAATACATTGGTGATGCAATTATGGCAGTTTTTGGAGTGCCTTTTTGCCATAGCGAATATGCAGAAATTCAACAAGATGCTTTGAATGCAGTTGCGGCTTGCATTGCTATGCACGAAAAGCTGCACGAAATTAATCAGCAGCTTAGAATTGAACGCAAACCTTTAATTAAGTTTGGCATTGGTTTGCATACCGGACAGTTAGTTGCTGGGACTGTCGGCGGTTCCCGGCGTTTGAATTATTCTGTAATCGGCGATGCTGTCAATGTTGCTGCTAGATTGGAAGCGATGAATAAGGAAATTGTTTCGGATAGTCCTTTTAACTTGTTGGTGACTGGGAGGACTTTTGCTTACGTGCGCGATCGCTACGAAGGCCAGAAAGTAGGAGCGATTCAATTGCGTGGGAAAAAAGAAGAGACTGTGGTTTATGCTATTTTGGGCGCAAAGTAATAGTTATTGGTCAGTAGTCAGTAGTCAGTTGGCAGTTGGCAGTTGTCAGTAGGGAAAATTACCTTTTTCCCAATTCCCTATTCCCTATTCCCTATTCCCTATTCCTTATCTAATCAAATACACTCAATCTCAAACTTTTAGCTATTTGTTCCAATAGAAATAAGCCCCCGACTGAATTCCCCTCTTTATTCAAAGGCGGACTGTAACAGCCGATCGCACCTTGACCCGGAATTACCGAGAGCATTGCCCCGCTAACTCCCGACTTCGTAGGCAATCCCACCCGCACCGCAAACCGTCCCGATGCCTGATACAAACCGCAAGTAGCCATTAGTGCTTTAACAGTACGGCAATTTTCCCAGATTGCTTCGCTACCCCCAACCAAAACCATTCCCAGCTTAGCTAAATCCTCCACAGTTCCCGACAAACAGCAGATACGATTGTAGGTTTCCAAAGCAATTTCGGAGTTTTGAAGATAACCGGATTGTACCATTTCTAAGGCGAGATTCCAATTATTTTGATTCGGCATTGCATTCACTGAATCGAGCATTAACTCATCTACAAATAACTGACTGTTTGCTTGTTGATTCAGCCAAGTTTGCAAGTTTTGACAGCGCGCCACAGCATTTTGACCGGGAATCAAAGACGCTAGGGCGATCGCCCCGCTATTAATCATCGGATTTCTCGGCTTCCCTCGATCTATTTCGAGTTGAGTTAAGGAATTGAAAGGCAGTTCCGAAGGCTCGCAGCCAACGCAGTCAAATACTGCTTTTTCGCCCAATGTGCACAGCAGATAAAGTAGCACGAACGGCTTGACTACGCTCATCAGCGGGAATGTTTGAGCAGTGCTGCCCCAGCTCAAAATTTGACCGTCAATTGCCCGAATTTGCACTGCAAACCCTTGTCTGTCTGCTTGGGCAAGGAGAGGTATGTAAGCGGGGATTTGACCGGATTTACTGCGATTAATTGCCTCTGTTGCCCAAGCAGCTAGTTGTTCAGCTTGCAGGGAAGATAGTTGGCTGGTGGATGTTTTCAAATTTGATCACTTATTTTAGTCTAATCTCAAGTGCGTTAGCGAAGCCCGCCCCTACGGGGGCTGCGCCAACGAAGAGGATCGCCCGATCGAGATCACAAACTTTTCCATGCCCGATTTTAGAATAAATCTAAGAAAAAAAATTACTTTGCATAAAAACCTGCTGTTTGCCCCGATAAATAAGTAGCAGCTAAAGAGGCAAAGTTGTTACCCCGCAACCAGCACTAGCTGGAAATGCCGACCGATCGTGATTTTAAATCCCCAGCAATGGGTCAGGGTGCTTCTGTAACTTAATTCTCAAGGGAGAAATTCGCAATCCTTTCCGGATACCCCCCGAACCTCTGAGAATTTACTATCCAACCAAATCTACCAAAATCAGGATAAAAAAATGTCAGACGAAGCGAAAGCAGAAGCAGCGAAACCAGATCCGCTAGTTTTTAAGGGTGTGTGTAGCGAAGGAATTCTCAAAGGCAAAGAAATTGAAGGCAAACTAGACCTTAAAGTCATCGTCACTTCTGCCAAAGCTAAGGAAGCGCCGCAGAAAAAATCCGAGTGGGAGCCAGTGATCTTTTGGGTATTGTTTGCATTCATGGCAAACTTGATTGTCGGCGACCCCGCCGGAATGAGAAAATACAACTCCCCACAAAGGTCTCCTTCATCTAGTGAGATGTTAAACCAATCTGGGGAGCAGTCGTTGTTGCCTAAGAACACTTTGACTTCGCTCAGTGACCGTTAGACGCCGCTTTAGGCTCTGGGAGCCTGCCAGCCGCGCAAATAGTAATAAAAAGACCCGAAATATTCATCGAATACTTTCGTCGTAGTTACCAAGGCATCTGCACTAGGCAAAAACTTTCCTGCGTCAAAGCGGAGTCTAGATTTCCCTCCTGAGGTGGGTTGGTAAGTGTAGAAATCGGTAGCTCTGGGAATCACCTGAATTCCCATATTCGCAAATGCTAGGCTGGCACGGCGCATCTGAATCGCAGATGTTACCAGGATTACTTTACGCCCGACGCCGCGGCTGTCGAGTATCTTTCTCACTTCTTGGGCGCTGGTGCGGATGTTCCGGCCGTTATCGTCCAGAACGATACTGCTGCGGGGCACGCCCATGTTGTTCGCCAGCAAAGTCTCGATATCCTTAGCTTCGCCAACAGAGCCTTCAAACTCTGGTCTCGGGCCAGCGGTAACGATGACTAAAGGTGCTAGTTGCTTTTTGTAAAGCACAGCAGCATAGGGCAGGCGATTGCCTGCATCTGTGAGTTGAATCGCCCCTCGGTTGGGGATGTGAGGCCCAGTGGTTCCCTTGCCCAGCAGGACGATCGCCGCGGCAGTTTCGTCGCAGCAAGCTGTGCGGACAGCCGCAGCAGCGTCTCGTTCTGCTTGGTCAGCGAACCAGTAGGCGACAACTGGCAAACTCGAAAGGATCAAAACTAGCAGTGCTGCCAAGATCATTCTCGGCGCTGGGTTGCGGATGCCCCCATTCGTAATCAGCGCCGATGCAATTACCAGCAGCGTGATCGAAAAACCTAACGGCGTAAAGAAGAAGGCTATTAGGCCAAAAATCGCTGCTCCCACTTCTGTATCTGGCGCAAAAAATGCCAGAAACAGAAGGCTGATCAGCAACAAAACGCGCAGTCGGTCTAATAACGGATTGTCTTTGCCTCCTGATTGATCCCACCACGATTTGATCAGTGAAAACAGGAGGAATAGAAATAGAATGCGAGCTAATAGTTCTGGCATCTGGCAATATTCTGTGTGTTCATAAATTAGTACAGAAGTTTGGAAACAAGCGCGAATTTGGCGGAGGGAGGAGATACGGGCATCGGTGGGTTCTTAACTTTCGCCAATAACGCAGTCCGATCGCACTTATCCTGATACTCGATTCCGGTCAGCTATCAACTATTGGTTACTAGCAATCGAGCCCGCTACTTCCAATCACAGATTGCTGACAGTTAATTGGTAATTGATAACTGGTAATAGTTGATTGGTAATTGGTAATGGATCGAGTACAGGCAGGTGGAATTGGCAATTCAAGCCTGCTTTCTGCTGTCTGCTATTTTTCCCCATTACCTGTTACCCATTCACCAATCCCCATTTATCGGCGTTTCAGTTGATTCCGAATTGCCTGCGTTACCGTTTGAATTACTTTAACACGAGCATAATACTTGTTATCGGCCGCAATTGGCGTCCAGGGAGCAGCCGGCGTGCTGGTGCGCTGAATCATTTGATTCACCGCGACTTCATAAAAATTCCACTTTTGGCGATTCCGCCAATCTTCCTCAGTGAGTTTGTATTGTTTAAATGAATTGTTTTGCCGCTCTGTAAACCGCTTTAGTTGCTCGTCAGGACTGATGTGCAGCCAGAATTTAACTATGACACAACCGAAACTGGTGAGTTGCTCCTCAAATTCGTTGATTTCCTGGTAAGCGCGGCGCCATTCGGGCTCGGCGGCAAATCCTTCTACTCGCTCGACGAGCACTCTACCATACCAACTCCGATCGCAAATGCTAATTTTCCCCGCCGTGGGTAACTTCCGCCAGAACCGCCATAGGTATTGATGCGATTTTTCTTCGTCTGTCGGGGCCGCAAAGGGATTCACGGTGTAACTGCGGGGGTCTAATACGTCCGTCAACCGTTTGATCGCTCCTCCTTTACCGGCAGCATCCCAGCCTTCAAACAACACTAGCACTGGTATTTGATGTTGGTCGATGCTTTGTTGCAATTTGCCAAAATGGGTTTGTTCTTTGCGAAGTTGCTGTTTGTATTCGTCTGGCGACAGCGATTGAGTTAAATCTACTTGGGCGAGCAAGTCTGGTTCAGTAGGTTGTAAGTGTTCTTGATGCGGCAATTGTATCGGTGCTGATTGCATCGTTAGTCTGTCTAAGGCTTCTGTAATTGTGGCTGCCATTTGTGTTAAAACTTTGACTCTCGCCCACCGTTCGCAATCACCTTCTACTAATGTCCAGGGTGCTGGCCCAGTGCCGGTTTGGGTAACCATTTCTTCGGCAAAAGTGGTGTATTCTTCGTATTTTTTGGCTTGTTTCCAGTCTTCGGGCCGCACTCGCCAAGCTTGTAAGCTGTCATCTTCTAGTTTTTTGAGCCGATGTTTGAGTTCTTTTTTGCTGAGGTGAATCCAAAATTTGGCAATTGCTGCGCCGTCATCTACCATCTGGCGCTCGAATGAGTTGATTTGTCTGATGGCTGTGGGTACTTCGGCGTCGGAGAGTCGATCGAACAATCGGTCTTCTAAAACATGAGTGTACCAACTGTGGTAGAAAAAACCAATCCGCCCTCGCGCCGGAAGTTTCTGCCAAAACCGCCACAGAAAAGGATAGCCCATTTCTTCGGCTGACGGCGGCCAAATCGGGTGTACCGCAAACCCGCGCGGGTCCATGTACCCCACCATTTTTTTGACCAGCGCGCCTTTACCCGCGGCGGCCCAACCTTCGAGTACGATGATTGTGGGCAGTTTTTTTTCCCAGCAAGCTTGTTGGAGCGATCGCAACTGTTGCATTAAAGGTTCGATCTTGGCATCGTAGGTTTCTTTATCCAAGGAAATGTCTAAATCCAGGTTGTCGAGCATATTCACCTTCTACCAATCAAAAAAAATAGTTTAACGTTCGTTTAACGTTTGGATAAATTTTACCCTCAATTGTCGCTTGTACAGCGAAATAAACTATAGTGTTCGCTGAGAATAAGTGCGATCGCTCTTGCATTCAAATACCAGACTCGCTAATACTAGCAAGATTTTATTCACCTCAAACTTGTCAAAAAGAACCACAGCAGCTATAGTTGAGATAGAGAGCAAAAGTAAAAATCAACTACCCACTGGGGGTGACAACTTCTTTACTTAGCTGTAAAAATTTTATTCAAACAATAGTTACTCAGATACCAAGCTTGGTAACTAAAGAGAGCGCGGCTCATCGACATCCAGCCATAAACTCACATACAAACTAGCCCAAAAGGGCAAACCAATTTTTATGATTGCGCTATGAGATAAAACCTGAAAACCTGGGTGATACAAACAGGTTTCTGAGTTTTATCGACACCATTATCAAAATTACAGTAATTTCTTGTGGAACAGGCATCTTGTCTGTTACTGACATTTGTGCAAAATGTCCGAATTACTGTCATTTCTTGTGTAACAGCCCGGAAAGCCTGTTATTGACATTTGTGAAAAATGTCCAAATTACTGTACTTGTTTGTCAATATCCACCAATAGGAACAATCCGAATTTACGGATTGTAAGTTTTTTATGACTACCTTGAAAATGCGCTCCTACGGGGGCGAAACTGACTGGTGCGCGATCGCAAATTTGATCGACACCTGCGAAGCAATCGATAAACTCGGCGAAGAAGTCTCAGCAACTGAACTGAAGCTAATCCTAGATGCACCCAAACTCGACAAAGCCCGCGACGTGCAGTTGTGGGAAGATGGCAACTACAAACTCATCGGTTTGGCACTCCTAGATATGCCTGATTCCCCAGAGGAAATAGACGCTTGTCTCTGGTTTTATGTGCATCCAAATGTGCGTAGTCAAGGTTTAGAAAAAGAGATTATTAAATGGGGAGAAATACGGCTGAGTGAAGTAGGAAAAGCACGGAATTTACCCGCGAAATTGCGTACCTACAGCCGTGAGGATAAAGCCGATGAAATCATGCTATTTGAAAAACAGGGCTTTGGAGTCGATCGCTATTTTTGGACAATGGCTCGATCGCTCTGTGAGCCCATTCCCACACCCGAATTCCCCGCAGACTTTGCACTGACACACGTATCGGGAGAAAAAGACATCCAACCGTGGGTAGAGATGTTCAACCAGTCATTCATCGATCACTGGAATCACCACGATTTAACGGCTGAAACCGTGCGTTACTGGATGCAAGACCCGAATTATCAGCCAGAATTGGACTTGATTGCTGTTTCGGGCGATCGCGAATTTGCAGCTTTCTGCGATTGTCAAATCAAACCCCAAAAAAACACCAATAGCAGTACAAAAGACGGCTGGATTGAATTATTGGGTACGCGGCGCGACTATCGGAAAATGGGTTTAGGAAAAGCGATGTTACTAGCTGGTTTGCATAGGTTAAAAGCCGCCGGTGCAAATACTGCTAAACTCAGCGTCGATGCTGATAGTTTGACAGGTGCGACAAAGCTTTATCAATCAGTCGGTTTCCGTCCGATGGAAACTTGGATTGAGTGGGCTAAGGCTGTGTAATATCAATTCCGGTTGGACTCTTGGACATGATAGAGGAGACTGCACGTGCCGTGTCCCTACAATGTTATTTTGCGTAGGGACACGGCACTGCCGTCTCCTCTATATCATTCCGGTGTAACCGCAATATACATTCACCCCCAAAATCTGCTACAATCTCCAACAACACATCACCCACCCAGCCAATGTTCCGACAAATTTGGCAACGCATCCTCAACCTGTGGCGACAAATTCAGCGACGTTTCCGCAAACCAGCACCGCCACCGCCCAAGCCTCCGATTCGCACTTTTGGGGAATACGAACAGAAATTCATGGCACTGTTAGAGGGTGTTGAAGAAGGCTGGAGTCGGGGCGAAATTAAAGGCTTTTTAATCGGTAGCAAAATCAATGATGCTGAGTGGGTAAACTGGCTGCAAGAATTTGGAGAAAGGTTGCTGGTATCGCCGGAAACTCATTTAGAGTTGGGTGGGCGGATGGTGCGGCTGGGTGAGATGAATTGCGGGAGAATTAGTGAGGTTGCTGGGAAGATTGGTAGGCAATTGTTGGCTGGGGAGAGTTTGAATCGGAAGGATGCGGATGATTCATCGGTTATAAGTGAAAATATTTTTACTCGATTGTTAGCTGGGGAGAGTTTGAGTGTTTCTTCTACAGATAATTCATCCGCTGCTAATAAATATGATTCAGCTTCGCAGGCAGAATCTATAGAAAGAGAAGTCAAGCAAAAGGCAGAAGAATTATATAACCAAGGAGTCTATCGCTATTATGTAAGAGATTTAGAAGGGGCGATCGCAGCCTTCGAGAAAGCCTTAGAAATTGACCCCAAATCCCACATTGTCTGGAACGGGCTGGGCGCTACCCTAAAAGATTTGGGCCGCTACAGTGAGGCGATCGCAGCCTTCGAGAAAGCCGTAGAAATTGACCCTAAATTTCACTTGGCCTGGAACGGGCTGGGCAATGTCCTACATGGTTTGCGCGACTACAGTCAGGCGATCGCAGCCTTTGAGAAAGCTTTAGAAATTGACCCCAAATTCCACGCTGCCTGGAACGGAGTGGGCAATGCCCTAAATGATTTGCGCGACTACACTCAGGCGATCGCAGCCTACGAGAAAGCCTTAGAAATTGACCCCAAATACCACTATGCCTGGAATGGGCTGGGCAATGTCCTAAATGATTTGGGCCGCTACAGTGAGGCGGAAGCATCTTACAACCAAGCCTTAGAAATTACAGATAATCAAGAGTGGATCGCTTGGGGCAATCGAGGTTGGGCATTTTTCCTCTCAGGGCGCTACATTGAAGCTATTCAAAACTGGGATGAAGGCTTACAGAAATATCTCCCCAGCAACCGCGACTATCGCCTAGCTTGTGGCAATTTGCACCATCAAAAAGGCCAGGCACACTACAAACACGGCAAACAAACAGCCACTTATTGGGAATCTTTCCACAAAGCCAAAGCTAGCTACGAACAAGCCCGAGAATTTTTGAAATCACCCCCGATCCCAGAAACTTATTTAGAAGTAATGCAAGGCTTAATTACCGTCTGTCGCAGCTTGGGAGATACCCAAACCAGCCAGTACCTTACCGAAGCTACTACCGTCTTAGAAAATCTAATTTTAGACAATGAAACTCACCCCGAAATCAAACTGCGACTCCAGCGCAAATTTGCCGGACTTTACCAGTTAGAAGTCGATATGTTTGTCGAGGCTGGCGACAAGGTAAATGCACTGGAAAAAGCCGAATCACGGAAAAATTTTTGCCTGCAATGGATGCGCGCAACTTCGCAAAACCGTACCGCCAGCCCGACTTATCCCCAAATCCGAGACTTGCTGGCAAACAACACCGAAACGGCGATTATTTACTGGCATCTCAGCCCAGTTTCCCTGACTACTTTTATCATTACCCCAGACAAGTTTGAAGTCATTTCCACACCTCTGTGCGACTTATTCCCAAGGGATAACAGTCAGAGTTTAGAAAAATGGTTGAAAGAATGGAAAACCAACTATCAAAATTACGGCAAAACTACCAGCAAAGAGCAAAGCAAAGAATCCCTTCCCTGGCGGGAGTCAATGACAGCGCAATTGCAAAAACTCGCTGACATCCTGAAAATTCCCGAAATTTGTACGCACCTCACCAATATCCAACACTTAATCTTAATTCCCCACCGCGACTTGCACTTGTTGCCGCTGCACATTTTATTCTCGGATCATCTTTTCACTATCACTTATCTGCCTAGTATCCAAGTTGGGATAGACAGACTAGACAGACAACCCTCACCTTCAATGTCTCTGCTGTTGGTAGAAAGCCCCGATCCATTACTTTTTGCTGAAATAGAAGCGCCCGCGATCGCGAATTTTTACCTTAACTGCTGCAATACCATCCCCAGTTCAAAAGCTACCACGGAGAATATTAAAGAAGCTCTGCAACAACCTGCTGACATATTCCATTTTACAGGTCATGCCTACCACAATACAAAACAGCCTTCCCAGTCAGCGCTAATCCTGAAAAACAAACAGCCTCTAACTTCAGAAGAAATCGCTAAATTCGATTTTAAAAGCTATTATTTAGTCTGCCTTTCTGCTTGCGAAACTGGCATAACAGGAAAAGACGAACTGATAGATGAATTTGTCGGTTTAGCCAGCAGTTTTTTAGCGGCGGGTGCTGTTTACGCCCTCAGCACTCTCTGGATAGTTGATGAGATTTCTACCGCTTTAATGATGATTCGATTCTATGAAATTCTCAACAAACAGCGTTGCCAAAATAAGTTGCATCCGGCACTAGCCCTCAAAGAAGCGCAAAAATGGCTCCGAACTATTACTTACAGCCAACTATCCGACTGGTATCTCGAATTGGCTAAAGTAACGTACAATTCCGGTTGCAGTCAAGATTTGAGAGACGAAGCTAACCTAATCCGCAGAAATGATGCTAAAATGGAGTCTGATGAACCGCCTTATGCCGCTCTCTATCACTGGGCAGGTTTCACGATTACTGGTAAAGTTAATCCCTAACTTCCCAACCATCGACTATTATGAAAGCAACAGATATTATTCGGCTGAAAGCGATAGGGGCTACTTTAGCTCAACTAGATTCATCTATTGAACTTGGCGAGTTGGAAGATAGTATCATAAGTTCTGCGATATTAGCTTTTGAAAAATTAGCCGGACAAAACACTACTATCAACGAAATTTACGAAAGAGAACGCCTCGACTTAAAAGAGCAGTACCAAGCAAAATCAAAAGACAAACGCTACCAGCCGACAAGTGACAGCATTTACAGCACTGACGCTGGAAACTTAAGCCCTTCTTTTCCTCAGTCACAAGGAGAATTGGAGAATCCCTCTGAAATAGCTAAAGATTTTGACAATTTAATTGCATCTTTTAATCAAATCAAAAGCCTGTATGCGGTTGAAAACCCCGTAGAAAGTTTTAAAATCATCATCGAACAAGAAGCGATCGCACTTTTGATTTTAGCAGCTCATTCTAAGATTAGAGAACTATTTCCTACGGAAAGATTAGGGTTAGAAGTGAAAACCGATCCAGAAATTGCCAATTGGCGATCGCTCTGGATAACTATCTATACTAAACTCGAAGTCGAGGAAGCTTTTGAAAAGTTAAAAACTCTCGATCGCACTTGGTGGCTAGATGCGAGTCTTGTCATTCCTAACAATATACTAAACATTGACCTGGGGTGGGAATGAAATTCGATTGGTCAGAATACTTTAATTTAGCACAAGAGTTAGCTGGAACCAGTGAAGAAGCAAAATTGCGATCGGCTATCAGTAGAGCTTATTATTCTGTGTTTTGCTTAGCACGGAATTACTGGCGCGACATTCAACAAGATCCCAGACTATCGCGCAATAAAACTTATGATATCAATGACCATCAGTATGTAGCTGAAGAATTCATTCACAATCAATCAAAATCTCAGAGAATGACAGATATAGGTAGAGATTTAACTCGCTTGAGAAAAATGAGGAATAAAGCTGATTATGAAGATACTTTTTATAACTTAGAAAGAGAAGCGAGAACTGCGTTAATGCTAGCTCAGAATATTATATCAGGGTTAAATGAGTTGACTTAATAAGCTGAATCATAATTCAAATCGGTAGGGGCGGGTTAACCAACCGTAATCGCCTGAAACAAACAATCTCGAAAACCCGCCCAAACCCAACAAACAATCGAAATGTACATTAATATTTGCCGTGGGGTGGGGGCGGGTTTATTTATCTTTTTAATGATTCCAGAAATGGTTGATTAACCCGCCCCTACGGCTTAATTTTTACCGTTTCCGTTGCCATTTCCGGTAGTTAGCACCACCCGTTTAGCTAAAGGTTCTGGTACTTCTTGCAAATGGTCGAACTCCCAATTGAAAAAGCCGACTCCCATTGTTTGCGATCGCAATTCGACGATCGCATCCTGCATTTCTGCTAGCGGCAAATAAGCGGAAACTGTATCCCATCCTTTCCAGTCGGATTTACCTTCGTAGCCGAGAATTTGACCGCGCCGACCGCTGACTAATTGCAGCACCTTTGAGGTAAACTCGATCGGAGCGTGAATTTCGACTTTGGCGATCGGCTCTAGCAACACCGATTCGCATTTTGCCATCCCTTCGTGCATCGCCAAACGCGCCGCCTGCTTGAAAGCTTGTTCGGAACTGTCAACGGAATGATAGGAACCGTTGATCAGCGTCACCGCTACGTCTACCACCGGGAAACCCAGGGGGCCGCGATCCAAATACTCCCGCACTCCGACTTCCACGCCGGGAATGTACTGTTTGGGCACGACTCCGCCGACTATTTTGTCGGTGAAATTGAAGCCTTCTCCCCGCGGCTGCGGTTGAATGTCGAGGTACACGTCGCCGAATTGTCCGTGCCCGCCGCTTTGGTGTTTGTAGCGCCCGTGGATGGAAGATGCGGGTTTGCGGATAGTTTCTTTGTACGGAACTTGTGGTAAGTGAGTTGTCATCGGCAAGTTATACTTGCGGCGCAATCTCTCTAAAGATACTTTCAGGTGGATTTCGCCTTGACCCCAAAGTATAACTTCGTGAGTGTCGCCGTGCTGTTCCCAGACTAAAGATGGGTCTTCTTCGAGGAGTTTGGCTAAGGCGCTACTGAGTTTTACTTCGTCGTTGCGCTTTTCTGGGACGATCGCCAATGCGTACACAGGTGACAGTATTTCGGCTTTTGGTAGCTCAATTGTGCGATCGACTGTCAATGTATCGCCGGTTTTCACGCCTTCTAGCCGTCCCAAAGCGACAATTTCCCCCGCACTTGCCGAAGTCAAACTCTGGGTTTGGTGGCCGATTAAACGGTACAAACCGTTAACTCGAACGCCGTTCAAAGTTGCCCCGTCTGCGATCGTACCGCCCCAAACTCTCACTAACGATAGTTTGCCCCCCTGCGGTGTATAATAGGTTTTGAGGACTTGAGCTGCGACTTTCTCATCACTTTGTATAGCACTGCGTTTTTGGGCAGTCGTTTCCGGGGCGGGCGCTTCCCGCAGCAAAGCTTCTAGCAGCGGGCGCACGCCGAAATCTTGTTCGGCGATACCGATGAATACGGGTACGATTAAATCTGCACCCAATTCCATCTTTAAATCGCGGGTGATTTCTTCAACATCCGGGTTGATTTCTTCGAGTAATTCTTCGAGTAAATGGTCGTCAAAATTGGCCAATTCTTCGAGCATTTGTTGCCGCGCTTGGCTTTCTTGGGCTTTGAGGTTTTCTGGTAGCGGGACGGGATCTGCGGGGGCGCCCGGATGGTAGTGGTAAGCTTGTTCGGTTACTAAGTCGATAAAACCGATGATTTGTTGGTTTTTGCCGATCGGGTATTGGTGAGGTACGATCGGTCTACTGGAAATTGATTTGAGTGCGTTGAGGATGTCGGTGTAGTTGCTACCGCAAGTCGTTTCGTCTGTGCACGCGCGATCGATCTTGTTGATAAAAACTAGGTGCGGAATTTCCCAGTCGTCGAGGAATTTGAACAGCGGCGCGAGGGTTAAAGTGCGATCGGCAACTGGTTCGCAAACGATTACCGCCGCGTCTACACCGATGAGTGCATTGTAAGTTTCTTGCGCAAATTCGATCGAGCCGGGACAGTCAAGAAATGTGAAGCGGACGTTTTCGTATTCAGTGCTCGCGGCGTTCACTTCTGTGCTCATTTGGCGATCGCGCGATTCCGGCGAACTATCACCTATTGTATTACTATCCTTGGCATTACCTTTGCGAGTAATTGCCCCTGTCACTGATAGCAAACTTTCCAGCAGTGCGGTTTTACCGCTTAAATAAGGGCCAACAATTGCAACGTTTCGCGTGGCCCCAATGACTTTGTGGTTCATATTGCCTCCCATCGAAAACTTGTTTTCAATTGCTCCTGGTGCAATGAATTGAATATGCTCTTCTAGACTTTTCCCAGGTGAATTTTTATTGCAGTCTAGACTTTAGATTTTGGTGTGATTGAATACTTTTGACCGTAGCGTGTTTTGAGTAACGCGAACACAAATTGTAGCTTTTCTTAATATTTGGCTAGCTGGTAAAAGTCTTGATTTCTCGTTTCCAAGCTCTGCCGATTGGTGATAACTTAAGACTGAAAGCCATAATAAATGTCGCTTGTAGTTAAGTCTAGATCCCCCTAAATCCCCCTTAAGAAGGGGGACTTTGATGACCCTCTTGTCCCCGCTTATTAAGGGTGACTTTGACGATACTCTTGTCCCCCCCTTCTTAAGGGGGGTTAGGGGGGATCGAAATTTCGACATCAACAAGAGAGACTAAATATTTAAGCTTAATTTATCGCAAATAGGCTGTGTCTGGGAACGCATTTCACTCTTCCTCTGTCTCGATTTGTCTAATTTCTCAGCAGTCGCAAACCGCTCAGAGTTACGATTACTGTAGAGCCTTCGTGGCCGATTACGCCTAACGGCATGGTGATATTTCCGAGGAAATTGGCTGCCAGTAACAGTATAATGCAACTGAGTGCAAAAACAATATTTTGTTTGACGACATTTTGAGCCCGGCGGCCCAAACTAATTGCGTTCGCTAGTTTTTCTAGATTGTCTGCCATTAATACTATATCAGCAGTTTCTAAGGCGACATCGCTACCGGAAATTCCCATTGCAATTCCTACGGAAGCTTGGGCGAGGGCGGGTGCATCGTTGATGCCATCTCCTACCATTGCGACGGTTTGATATTGTTTTTGCAGTCGTTTAATTACGTCTACTTTGTCTTCGGGTAAAAGTTCGGCATATATTTCATCAATGCCTAATTCGCGGGCGATATATTCAGCGGTTTGCTGATTGTCGCCCGTCAGCATAATGATATGTTCTACGCCTAATCTCTTCAAACGTTTTATCGTGTTTTTGGCTTCGGGGCGGAGGGTGTCGGCGACTGCGATAATTCCTAAAAGTCGAGATTCCTTTGCTACCCAAACAACGGTTTTTCCGGCTGCTTGTAACTGTTGACTGACTTGAGTTAATTCCGCAGTTGCTTCCACAAATTCAGCTTTACCAATGGCGATGATTTGGTTGTTGATTTTGCCGATGATTCCTTGTCCGACTTTTGCTTGGACGACCGTTGCGGTTGGGAGTTCTAATTGTTGCTGTTGGGCGGCTTGGACAATGGCAAGTGCGATCGCGTGTTCGGAATAAACTTCCAAAGCAGCAGCTAATTGCAACACTTCTGTTTCAGTATATCCGGCGGCGGGGACAATTTGGACAACTTGCGGTTTTCCTGTGGTGAGAGTTCCGGTTTTATCAAAGGCGATCGCCCTAACTTTACCAATTATCTCTAACTGCGCGCCACTTTTAAACAAAATCCCTTGTTTCGCGCCGTTAGCAATTCCCGAAAGCAGCGCCGGCATAATCGAAGCCATCAGCGCGCAGGGAGAAGCAACGACTAAGAAAATCAGCGCCCGATAAATCGTATCTTCCCAATTCCAGCCTAAAACAAAAGGCGGCAAAATTGCTAGCAGCAAGCCTAAAACTACAATTAATCGGGCGTAACCGCGCTCAAATTTTTCGACAAACATTTGAGAAGGCGGCGCTTCAGTTTGGGCTTGTTGCACCAGACGAATCACGCGCTGAATCAAACTGCTTTCTGGAGTTTTGTGAACTTCCAATTGCAACGCCCCAAAACCGTTAATTGTCCCGGCATAAACTTCATCGCCGCTGGTTTTTTCGACTGGCATAGATTCGCCAGTAATCGAGGCTTGATTCAGGGTGCTAAAACCTTCGACAATTATCGCATCGGTGGGAATGATTTCTCCGGGCTTGACTAAAATACGATCGCCAATTGCCAATTTGTCGATCGCAACTTCCCGTTCATCACCATATAATACAACTCTAGCAGTATCCGCAGTCAAACTCATCAAACTCCGAATACTGCGTTCAGTCCGCTGCATCGCATAACCTTCTAGCGCGCCACTAACTGCAAAGATTAAAATCAACACAGCGCCATCAACAATTAAATGATATTCGCGGCGCCACAACCCCAAACCCGCAGCGCCCAAAGCAGCCACAATCATCAGCAAATCGACATCTAATTCTCGTTCTTGAACCAGCGTAGTTAAGCCTTCGCGGGCGCTAGAATAACCGCCGATAACATAAGCCGCCGGTAAGATAAATACGGCTAAACCTAGCCAGCCGAGTTGCAGCGCTAGGGAACCAAAAATTACCAGAATTCCGCACAGGGCGGCAGTTACAGCATCGGGATGTTCTTCTGCTAACTGAGAGAATCGAGAAAATGACAGAGAATTGGAAGTCATTGGGAAAATTTGATTTGGTAGAATCACTCCTGTAGCCTAAACCTTGACATTAATGTCAATGTCAAGAGTAAAACCAAAATAAATTACAAAACTCATCAATAATCATCCGTACCCATCTGCGTTTATCCGCGTTTATCCGCCTACATCTGCGGTTGAAAAATCAAATGCCAAAATACCTAACAATCAAACAACTTACAGAAGCAGTTCAAGGTGCTGTCACCCCTCGGATGGTGCGACACTATCACACATTGGGGCTGCTTTCGACCGCCGTGCGATCGACCTCCAACTACAGACTCTACACCCGCAGCGATGTCCAAAAACTGCAAAAAATTGTCGCACTCAAACAGCAAGGCTTTCAGCTTTCTCACATCCGCAAACTGTTAGAAACTGACCCGGATGCTTCCCCTGACGCGCTGATGACTACTTTGCAACAACAATATTTGTCTGTCACGCAACAGATTGTTCGCCTCCGACAAACGGCGTTAGCGCTTGAAAGTTTGCTGGGGCGGGATCTTTCGTGTCAAGCGGTGCAAGGGGAAGCATTGGCGCAAATGAGGCTGTTACAGGTGGAAACTGAGGGGGGATTGGATCAGTTGGAACAAGTTTGGGATAGTTGGGATGCGGTGGCGCATTCTCACCCGGAGGATTTTGGGGAGTCTTTGCAGCATTTGTTGCCGGATTTGTCCGATCGCTCGGAAATTGAGGTAGACTTGCTGTCAAAACTGGTTTTAGCCTGCGGTGATTGTTCGCTATTGCCATTTGTGAAGTTGAGCAAAACGGCAATTAAATCGGCGCGGGAAGCTTTGAAAAATCGTTGTCAAATTGTGGCTGATGTCTCGCCTGTTTTTGCTGCTTTGGATCGCACTAGATTAGCACATTTGGGGACAAATATCACAACTTTAATTGATGACCCTCACATCAATGCTGCTGCGGAAGCGGAACAGGAATTCTGGCAGGAAAGGGCATGGTTTGAACGGTTGTTAAAACTCGAACCAGGATGTATATTAGTCATTGGATATGCGCCGTCTGTGTTGATGGCTGTCTGTGAGGCGATCGAGAGTGGACAGTTGCAACCGGCTTTGGTGATTGGGATGCCGATCGGTTTTAGTCATTCTCCGATCGCGAAACGGCGTTTAGTGCGATCGGGCGTTCCTTATATTACGACTGTGGGAACTTTTGGCGGTGGATTGTTGGCGGCGGTTGCTTTGAATGCTTTGGTTGAATCTTTGATTGAAAAGCCGAATTGTCACTGTCATCTCAATTAAAAATAGGATTTAGGTTGATTGTGGCTTAATTTTGGATTTTGGTTATTCATATCAAATCCGGTAGCATCGGAATTATTATTACCGAAATCAGGAGACGGCAGTAGCCGTTTCCCTACCCAAAATAACATTGTAGGGAAACGGCACGTGCAGTCTCCTCTATCATGTCTGAGTTTAAGATTTGACAAGAAGTTGATTAATTTTAGTTTGTTTGCCACTGACACTATTTGCAGTCAATTCATCCGCATAGGGTGACTGATGCAAATAAGCTTTACCCGCAGAACCAAAAAGTTGTAGTTTGCCAGAAATGACCGATCGCATAGCATCGATCGCCTTTTCCATAACTTCCAACAAATCCGGATCTGACAAAGAACTGCTGGTTTTTAACACATCCATATAAGCATCGCGAACTTCCGTATTTACATTAAATTTAGATACACCTAATTTAATAGATTGATTAATCATTGATTCCGGTAAACCGCTAGCACCATGTAACACTAACGGCACCGAAACAGAAGCCTTGATTTTAGCCAAACGCGGGAAATCGAGTTTTGGTTCGCTGAAATATTTGCCGTGCACATTGCCGATTGTTACTGCTAAAAAATCCACCTTAGTTTCTTTGATAAACTCTACTGCTTCGACTGGATCGGTCATCTTTGCAGCTTTTTCTTCGATTGTCAAACCGTCTTCCGTGCCGCTAATTCTGCCGATTTCTGCTTCTACTACCGCACCGTTAGCGTGCGATAATTCAGTCATTTGCCGCGTAAATATTAAATTTTCTTCGTAGGACAAAGGAGAACCGTCTGCCATAATTGATTTGATGCCGGCGGCTAGGGCGAGGTGAATGTCTTTTTCGGAGGTGCTGTGATCTAAGTGTACTGCGATCGGCACTAAAGATTTGCGAGCGGCTTCCATGCAAAGCGCGACTAAAGGCGATTTTCCGTATTTGAGGGCGCTGGGGTGAAGTTGCAGCATAGCAGGACTTTGCAGCGCTTCAGCGGCATCAATCACGGCTTTTACTCCTTCGAGGTTGTACACGTTAAAAGCGCCGATCGCATAAGCATTTCTCCGGGCCGTGTTCAGCAATTCGCTAGTTGAGGCGAGCATAAGTACCTGGCTTAAAAACTTTTCTGAATGTTTATCATCCTATCAAAGTTTGGTGGCAAGAGCATCTTAATTTTCATTTTTGGCGATCGCGAATTCTTAGACACGATTTATGTGATGCGCACTTATTCTTGGGTAAGGTGCGCAATGCGCACCCTACGATTTGTGTGATGCCCATTTATTCTGGCGCATCCTAGGACTAATTGATTTACGGTTTTTGTGCGTTACCCGCGTGCAAACCGCACTCTTTTAATGTCGATTCTTCCCACCACCAACGACCTTCGCGTTCGTGTTGGTTAGGTAATACTGGTCGCGTACAAGGTTCGCAACCAATGCTGACAAAACCGCGTTCGTGTAACTTGTTGTAAGGCACATCTAAACCGCGAATATATTCCCAAACCTCTGCCGAAGACAAGTTGGCTAAGGGGTTGAATTTAATTAATTCATGGTCAGGAGTTGAGAATCCACTATCAACTTCAATCACCGGAATATGGTTGCGGGTACTGGGACTTTGGTCTTTGCGCTGACCGGTAATCCAAGCATCAAGAGTATTTAATTTGCGGCGCAATGGCTTGACTTTTCGCACGCCGCAGCATTCTTTATGACCGTCTTGATAAAAACTAAACAATCCCTTTTCATCTACTAGGGCTTGTACTTCTGCTGCATCGGGAAACATTACTTCTAATTTAATGCCGTAATGTTCTCTGACTCGATCCAAAAACTGATAGGTTTCTGAATGCAATCGCCCCGTATCTAGGGTAAACACGCGGAAGTCTTTGGTAATTTTTGAGGCCATATCGATCAGAATTACATCTTCAGCACCGCTAAAAGAAATTGAGATATTGTCAAAATTGTCTAGGGCAAATTTGATAATTTCTCGCGGTGTTTTTTGACTGTATTCTGCTTCTAGGGCGGCAATGTTGAAATTGGTCTGGATGGCAACCATATTTTCGTGTTCTCGGTGTTTTTTTTCTAATTTTTGATTATAGCCGATCGCACTATCTCTCTCACCGCTGAATTTGACTGCATCTTGCGACAGACTTGGAGGCTGGGCCCACGAGTGCGATCGCATAATGCCGATCGCACTCGTGGGCCCAAATTGGGTCAACCCAACACTCCTCTACCGGGAAAATTGGACTGCGGCGTGGTCAATTGAATTTGCCCTAAATTATAAATCAAATAGCATAAAAATCTTTAAATGGCATTCTTAAAATCCCTAAAATTTGACTCACCTCATTAATAAAATAATCTCGCTTATCGATCGATATCGTGCTGTCTATCAACTGGAGAAATTTCCAATCAGTACCAGTAGTAACAGCACCATAGATACTTTTAATTTGTTCTCCGTTGCGCTGATTAAATAATTGAGTCGGCACCATACGAGCCTTTTCGGTATTAATTGCAGTGGCTAAAGAAACATTTTCATTTAAGGTTGTTTGCAAATAGGAACTTGGCAGTACCTCTGGAATATCTGCAAACAAGTTCAAGGCTTCTTCTACGGTTAAATTAAAGGATTCTCTAACTTTAGCTATGGTTGTGAAGTCACTGTATGCCATAGGTTAATTTACTCTATTAGTCTTGAACGCACGAACTTGGTTGTGTTTACAAAAATCTGACGCGCGACGCGATCGATCTGAATTGAAAAACCGGGTTTTTGCGATCGTCCGCGCGTAAGTCCTGTTACTGTAGCATTTTACACAATTTTTGATATTAAGGGAAAAAAGTGCGATCGATCTGGAAAAATCCCTCAGTGGCGTATGATTCTCTCTTGCGACAGCAGTCAATTCAGCTTGTCCGTGCAAAAAAGTGCGTGCGAAGCTATCTCCTAGGAAATCGCCCTAAATGAAAATCTCCCCCTCAAGGAGCATAGACTAAATTTATAAAATGTTATTAAATTTGATTGTGCGAGACAAATACTCGATAAATTAAAAAAGTTGCAAACATTACCTACTGCAACAACTCTGTCTCGCGAGTAAATTTTACAGATAAAACTAGAAGGTTTGTGATGAAAATTGCCCAAATTGCACCCCTAGCCGAGCGAGTTCCACCCCCAGCTTATGGAGGAATTGAACTGGTTGTTAGCCTCTTGACTGAGGAATTAGTGAGAAGGGGACATGAAGTCACCTTATTTGCCTCCGGCGATTCAATTACTTCTGCTGCTTTAGAATCAGTTCATCCCCGAGCTTTGCGTCTCGATTCCACCGTTAAAGAATATGGAATTTACGAGATGCTGCAACTGAGCAAGCTCTATGAAAAATCTGGAGAATTTGACATCATTCACTCTCATGTAGGCTGCGCTGCTTTGTCTTATTCACGCTTAGTAAAAACGCCCACAGTTCACACCCTCCACGGCATTTTTACGCCCGACAACGAGAAGATGTTTGGCTTCGCCCGCACTCAGCCTTATGTGAGTATTTCCAACTCTCAGCAGGAAGATAGACTAAATCTCAACTGCGTAGCCACAGTTTATAATGGCATCGATCCGGCAACTTACGAATTTCATCCGCACCCGGACAATCCTCCTTATTTAGCTTTTCTAGGTAGAATCTCACCCGAAAAAGGGGCGCATTTAGCCATAGAAATTGCTAAGGGTTCTGGCTGGCATTTAAAAATAGCAGGCAAAGTAGATATTGTCGATCGCGAATATTACGAGCAAGAAATCAAGCCGCACATCGACGGTGTACAAATAGAATACTTAGGCGAAGCTAACCACGCTCAAAAAAGCGTGTTGATGGGCGGTGCGGTAGCGACATTATTTCCGATTACTTGGCGCGAACCTTTTGGGTTGGTGATGATTGAGTCAATGGTAACGGGAACGCCTGTAATTGCCATGAAATTAGGCTCGACTTCCGAAGTAATTGTTCACGGCAAAACGGGTTTTCTGTGCGAAACTGTGGAAGAATGTATCGCCGCTATCGAGCCGGCCCGAAAGCTCGATCGCATGGATTGTCGGCAACACGCAGTCGATCGCTTCAGTGTTAAAACAATGGTTGATGGATATGAAGCAGTTTACCAACAGATTTTAAAAGAGCGCTTTTCTCAGAATGGTCACGCGCATCATTTGACAGAATTAGAACTCCACAGTAGATAGCTGCGCGATGACAAATTAAACGCACGGTTTTTTTGCTTATCCAAAATTTACGCACAATACTCAATTAACGGGTCTTTATTACGGAAGCACCCGGTTTTTATGTGACGGATATTATCATTTTAGCTATGGGATGGCAGAAGGAAGAATATCAATCCCGCGCGATCTATTGTAGGGACACGGCACTGCCGTCTCCGAATTTGCTATAATTTCGATGCAGACAAAATTGATATCACTTGTGTTTCCTATTTTAAGAAAAGTTAACTTTTTTTTATCGACCTAACTATTAGTTGGTAGTAGGCTAAAAAAATGGTACTATAAGAATAGTGAAGCATTACATCAGAGCGCTTCTCATAAAAATTCAAGGCTAAAAAGTCAAGACTCAAAAAATCAAGAAAATTAAACTTTTGAAAGATGGGAAACCACTTTTATTAACACAATGCCCGATACAAATGAACTCGAAGGAAAAACATTTGTAGCTGCTGCGGAATATCCTGTAACCGAGTGGCCTTGCGCGATCGCCGATCGACCTCAACCAACACTCACCCTCAAAGACGACGATTTATTCCTGATTACCGACACCCTCGGCAATATCTCAGGCTGCTTAGAAGACGACAGCGTGTCCAGCCTCGGATTGTTTTGCCACGACACGCGCTTTCTCAGCCGCCTAGAATTACAAATCGAAGGTCGATCGCCAATTTTACTCAGCAGTAACACCGAAAAAGGCTACCTGCAAACAGTTTTGTGCTCCAACCCCCGCATTGACGATCGCATCCAGGCAGAAACCATAGGCATCAGGCGAGAAATGGTGCTCAACGGCGGTTTGTTTGAAGAAATAGAAATCACCAACTTCACCACAAAACCAGTCTGCTTTGAAATAAGTCTCAGCTTCAACTCAGATTTCTTAGACTTATTTGAAGTCCGCGGTTACGGCCGCTCCAAGCGCGGGAAACTCTTGCGCCTGATGCCCCAAAAAACCGACGAATTATCCCCCAGCCAAGTTGTAGAAAAAGAAGCCCTTCCTGCCCCTGCTAACGGCAATAGCGACGGTGAAAATCTGCCAGTAGGAAACCCAAATGTGGCAATTCAAGAATCAGCAAAAAACCCGATCGACGATCGAGCGATCGCCCCATATCCTGCCTGCCAGCTTCAAGAAGATTTAACCCTTGCCTACCAAGGTTTAGACGGCTTAGTAATGGAATCTCGGATCGAGTTTTACCACCAGCCACCATCAGTGTTTCAGGGGAATACAGCAGTCTGGCGCATCTCCCTAGAATCCCACGAAGCAATCAAATTAGGATATCGGCTCAAAATGCTGATCGACGGTAAATCGATCTCCCAAGTTACCACTCCCGTAAATCTAGTTCAAGCCAAAGCAGCAGAACTTTTAGAAGAGCGAGAATGGCTGAGCGAAATTACTAGAATCAAGTCGGATAAAAATACCTTTAACCGACTCCTCAAACGCGCCGAACAAGATATTTATTCCTTACGGCAAACCTTTGGTAAAGGCAAAGCAATTTCAGCCGGAGTTCCCTGGTTTTCAACATTATTTGGTCGCGACTCCATCATCGCCGCTGCTCAAATCTTAATTCTCGATCCAACTTTAGCCCGAGAAACTCTGACAACTTTAGCTCACTATCAAGGCAAAACCAACGACGACTGGCGCGACGAAGAACCGGGTAAAATACTGCACGAAATTCGCATGGGAGAAATGGCTCGCTGTAACGAAATCCCCCACACTCCCTATTACGGAACAGTCGATGCCACGCCACTGTGGTTGATGCTTTATGCTGAATATTACGCCTGGACTTACGACAGCCAAACTCTAGATCGTTTGTGGCCAAATGCCTTAGCAGCGATGGAATGGATCGATCGCAAATGTGCCGAAACAGGCTACCTCAGCTATTACCAAAAATCCAAGCGCGGCTTAGCAAATCAAGGCTGGAAAGACTCAGGAGATTGCATCGTCAACCGCGAGGGGGTAATGGCAGAAGGAGCGATCGCCCTTTGCGAAGTCCAAGCCTATGTTTACGCGGCCAAAGTCCGGCTGGCAGAGATTGCCCGCATCAAGAAACGTATCGATTTAGTCGAACGCTGGGAAGAAGAAGCAAAAGACCTAAAAATCCGATTCAACCGCGATTTTTGGATCGAAGATTTAGGTTATTGCGCCCTAGCATTAGACGGCGAAGGTAAACCCTCAGACAGCATTTCATCAAATCCCGGACACTGTTTGCACCTCGGTATTTTGTCGCGAGAAAAAGCTCGAAGTGTAGCAGAAAGATTGCAAGCCCCAGATATGTTTAGCGGTTGGGGAATTCGCACTCTATCGTCAAAATCTCCCGCCTACAATCCCATAGGCTACCACACAGGCTCAGTCTGGCCGCACGACAACGCTTTGACAGCTATGGGATTGCGATCGATCGGCCGAGTCGAACAAGCCTTAGAAGTAGCTCAAGGCTTATTTGACATGACATTGCTGCAACCCTACGAGCGTCCCCCCGAACTTTTTTGTGGCTACCAGCGCAACAGCGACAGCGATCGCCCCGTGCAGTATCCTGTAGCTTGCTCGCCCCAAGCTTGGGCAACCGGCAGTATTTTTCAACTCTTGCAAATGATGTTAAATTTAGTTCCCAACGCCCCCGGCAACCAATTGCGAATTATCGATCCGGCCTTGCCAGAATCGATTAACAAACTGTCGCTAAACAACTTAAAAATAGGCTCAACTTTGCTCGATTTGGAATTCGAGCGTTCGGGTTCATCAACCGCTTGTCGGGTTACTAAAAAGCGCGGTAATTTGCGAGTAATTATTGAAGCTTGAATTTGGCTAATTCGGAATTGGGAATCTGGAATTCCCAATTCCTATTACTGACGATACGAAAGTCACGAATATATAGATACCTGTTTTTTCTCTTCCTTCTTTTCTCTTCCTTTCACAATTCCATAACTCCGATAAATTCGTGAAAGGCAATTCGTCTGACAGCAGTAAATGAACCGTATTGCTCTATATTTAGGTGGACAAGGCGCACGGATTCCCATTATGCACCCTAGTTCCCTCTTCCCTTGAGCCGTGCGATCGGCTATATTGTATTTGATAGTAGATAAATTTGTACGCTGGCGCGATGCAGTCAAACAGCCGATTGCCCCAGCTTCTAAATCAAGATTGTCCGCCGTTAATAATAGCAAGGAAATGTGGAATTATGCCAAAAGTTTTAGTAGTGGACGATGTTCCCAGCGAACTAGAAATCATCTGCCGCATTCTCCAAGATGCCGGAATTGATGTCATCCGGGCTAGCGACGGTGAAGAAGCGATCGCCCTGATCCGAAAAGTGCCGCCGGATCTGGTTGTTTTAGACGTGGTGATGCCGCGAATGAACGGATTTGAAGTAATCAGAGAATTGCGGGGCGATCGCGCAACTGCACATTTGCCCGTAGTATTTTGTACTCATAAAAACACTGATATCGATAAAGCTTGGGGAACAGATTTAGGCGCAGATGCTTACGTCAGCAAACCCTTTGAACCTCAGCAACTTGTCAACATTGTACAGCGTTTGTTACCCTGATAAATTCAATATAAACTCAATATCGAAGGGAGATATTTTTTTATAGTTGTTATAGGTAGGGATGGTGACATTTTGTTAATGGCGATCTTCTCGCCCGGGCTGCGCTAACGGCAAACACCAAACTCATCAAACAAAGTTCTGTTTTGTAAGCTACACTAAAAATCAAATATAAGTCATGAGAACAAGGGCTTTCTCGCTGTGAGGAATCAGACAAGTGGAACAAAGCAATTTCTAGTCTTCGGTCAAGGAGGCAGTCTGTTCGGCATAGAATTAGACGCCGTGCGGGAAGTGCTTTCCCTCAGCGAACAACCGATTTCCCCGGTTCCGAACACCCTGCCATTTTTGCTGGGATTAACCAACTTGCGGGGCGAAATCCTAGCAGCAGCAGACTTCGGAAGGTTTACAGGCATTGAGTCGGTTGATACGCACCACCCAAGCAGCCGCATCTTAGTAGTGGAAGCCCCCGATCCGCGAGACGTGAGATTGTCGAGAATGCGAATGGGATTGGCTGTATCGCGCGTCGAAGGAGTTTTATCGCTAAATCCCGATCGCACTGTCTCGGCGGTAGATGTCAGTCCGGACTTAGCTCCCTTTTTAAAAGGTTTGTACAATTCCGAAGGACGCTTGCTAATGATTGTCGATGTAGAAGCGATCGCCCATTCGGAACGCTGGTAATTAAACAGTTGATTGTTGACTGTTGACTGTTGACTGTTAACCACTAACGAATAACAACTAACGAATAACAAATAACAAATAACCACTAACTTATGCAACTTCTCTATTACTTTTTCGCAACGACTTTCACCCTGACATTACCTGATATCTCCCAACCGCTGCTGTCTGGGGTAGCGAATGGTATGGTTTCTTTGTGTTACTTTGCGATCGCCTTACTGATTACTTTAGGCTTATGGCGCAGTCGTCAATTCGGGTTCGACACCTTCGCCACAGTCACAGCATTTATATTTTGGAGTTGTGCCTTCGGACACAGCGGTCACGCAGCGGAACACTTAGGATTGCCACACTCTCCAGTTTTGCAAACTCTGTCCGATTGGCTGACTGTAATTCCGGCGATCGCATTTCTGAGTCTTTCCAACCGCTACAGCTTATTAGTAGGTTCCACCCAGATTCTGCAATCTAAAAAAGACACAGAACAAGCACTCAGCGAAACTACCCAGCGATTTCAAGCAATCTTCGATCAAGCTTTTCAATTAATCGCGCTATTGGAACCAGACGGTACTCTGATCGAAGCCAATCATACAGCACTAGAGTTTGGCAATTACCAAGCATCAGAGGTGCTGGGGCGGCAATTTTGGCATACACCCTGGTGGGCATCATCGCCAACTAACCAGCAACGGCTCAAAACTAACATTCAACAAGTCTCCGCCGGCAAATTTGTCCGAGAAGAATATGAAATTACCGGATTTAATAATCAGGTGACAGTAATTGACCTGTCCTTTAAGCCCCTATTAAATGAAGCAGGGGAAGTATTTCAAATACTCGTCGAAGGCCACGACATTACCCAGCGCAAACAGACAGAAGCTCAATTGCAGCAGCTAACCGCAGAACTCGAGCAGCGGGTGAATGAAAGAACCCAGCAAATCCTGGAAACTAACACGCAATTGCAACACGAAATTGGCGATCGCACCGCAGCCGAACAGCAGCTATTACGCCTCAAATCAATTTTAGAAGCAACAACAGACTGGGTAGCTATGGCAGATGCCAAAGGGCGCAGTCTTTATATGAACCGCGCCACCAGAGAAATATTGAATGTTGGAGACAGTACAGATTTAGCAGGAGTCAGCATTTCTGATGTGATATCTCCCAAGAGTAAGGACACTATTGTGAAAGTTGGCATCCCAGCAGCTTGCAGAGATGGGGTGTGGAGTGGCGAGATAATTTGGCAGACTTTAGACGGTCAAGAAATACCAGTTTCTCAAGTAATCATTGCTCACAAATCCGAGGGTGGAGAAGTAGAATTTTTGTCAACTATCGCCCGTAACATTACTAACCGCAAGCGCACGGAACAAGCCTTGCGACAAAACTTGCAAATGCTCGACCTCGCCAGCGATGCTTTGATTATCCGAGAACTAGACGGGACGATTAATTACTGGAATCAGGGAGCAGAGCGAATGTACGGCTTTTCCAAGCAAGAAGCTTTGGGGAAAGCCACTCAGAACCTATTTCACACCATTTCTCCCCAACCTTTAGCAGCAATCTCGGCGCAGCTAGAACAGCAAGATTATTGGGAAGGAGAACTGATTCACACCACCAATCACAACACCAAAATTACCGTATTCAGCCGCTGGACTTTGCAGCGAGACGAACAGGGAAATCCCAAAGCAATTTTAGAAACCAACAACGACATTACAGATCGCAAACAAGCTGAAATCGAAAATCAAAGATTGACATCGATCGTAGAAAGCAGCTCGGATTTTATTGGCTTAGGAACAATGGAGGGACTGTTAACATACCTGAATCCTGCTGGAATGAAGCTAGTCGGACTTCAAAATATTGAAGAACTCAAAACCAAAAATATATTGGAATCCTTCTCGCAGGAAGACGCCAAAATACTCAGAGAAGAAATTATGCCTGCTACCATGCGAGATGGCTTGTGGCAGGGCGAATTCCGGTTGAAAAACTTTCAAACCGACGAAAACATTCCCGTGGACTTTACCCTGTTTACCCTCAAAGACCCAGAAACAGGGGAGCCTATTGGTTTAGCAACTGTGACGCGCGACATTAGCGATCGCAAACGAGCAGAAGAAATGGTGCGCGATCGCGAAAGACTGTTCCGAGCCATTTTCGACCAATCGTTCCAATTCATGGGGCTGCTCAAGCCAGACGGTACTATTTTGGAAATCAACCAAACAGCCCTCGCCGCAGCCGGGGCGGGAATAGAAGAGCTCACAGGTATCCCGTTTTGGGAAACCCAGTGGTGGCAGATTTCCCCAGAAACCAAACAACGGGTGCGGGAGGCGATCGCCAGAGCTGCCGCCGGTGAGGTAGTCCGCTACGAAGCAGACGTGCTAGTTGCCGGCGGTACAGTCGTAACCGTTGATTTCTCAATCAAGCCGATCGTAGACGATGACGGCAAAGTCGTGCTGCTGATTCCCGAAGGCCGTGATATCAGCGATCGCAAAAACCTAGAACGAGAGCTCACTTTACGTCAAGCCCGTTTTGACGCATTTTTCGCCGCAGCACCAGCGGGAATGTTTATCACAGACGACAAACTTCGGTTCTTGCAGTTCAACGACAAACTTTCCGAACTCGGCGGGCAACCGGTTTCAGCATACATCGGCAAGACAGTATGGGAAGCTGAACCGGAAATGGCAGCCGCGATCGGCCCTCTCTACGAACAGGTTTTAACTTCAAACATACCGATTTTAAACCTCGAAATCTCCTATCCCACCGCACAGCCAGATATGTATCGGGATTGGCTGGCATCTTACTTTCCTTTGCCGGGAGAAGATGGAAAGCCGATCGGTATTGGGGCTTTCATCTTGGAAGTTACCGATCGCAAAAACCTAGAACGAGAGCTGGCCTTGCGTCAAACCCGCTTTGACGCTTTTTTTGCAGCCGCCCCAGCCTCCATGTTTATCTTTGACGACCATTTGCGGTTCGTGCAAGTCAACGAAAAATTGGCCGAAACCACTGGGCCATCAGTTGCCGAACACCTCGGCAAAACGGTGAAGGAAGTTGTACCCGAAATGGTTCATACCCTACAGCCGATGTTGCAGCAGATTCTGGACACCAACCAACCGTTTTTAAACATTGAGGTGTCGGGGACAACTATCAATCAACCGGGTGCGATTCGAGATTGGCTGGCGTCTTACTTTCCTTTGCCCGGAGAAGATGGTAAGCCGATCGGTGTTGGCGGAGTAGCGATCGAAATTACCGATCGCAAACAAGCAATTACCAAATTAGAAGAAACAACAGCCCAATTAGCCCGTTCCGAAGACGAATTTAGGCAACAAAGCAATCTATTACAACTGGTAATTAACAGCATTCGCGAGGGCGTAGTTGCGGCCGACACACAAGGCAATTTTGTTTTGTTCAACCCCGCCGCTGAAAATATCTTTGGCTTGGGTTCCACAGACACTCTTCCCGACGAGTGGTCAGAAAAATACGGTTTCTTTTTGCCCGATGCAGTCACTCCCTATCCTGCTGCCGAGATCCCTTTAACGCGCACAATTCGAGGAGAAGCATTTGACGACGTAGAGGTTTTCACCCGCCACACAGCCAAGCCAGAAGGCCTCTGGATCAAAGTTAACGGCAGACCGCTCAAAGACGAAACCGGCGCCCTCAAAGGCGGCGTAATAGTGTGCCGCAACATCACCGAAGAAAGAGCATCTACCAAGCGGATGCAGCAGTTGGCCGAGGAACAGGAACGCTTGTTGCAAGAACTAAAAACGCGGCAAAATGCCCTCGACGAAGCTGCTATCGTCAGCGAAACAGACCTCAAAGGCATGATTACCTACGTTAATGAAAGGTTCAGTCAAGTATCTGGTTACAGTCTCGGAGAATTGCTGCACCGCGACCACCGTATCGTCAATTCCGGCTATCACCCGAAATCATTTTTTGAGGAAATGTGGCTGACAATTACTCGCGGGTTGGTGTGGAAAAACGAAATAAAAAATCGGCGCAAAGACGGGTCTTTTTACTGGGTAGATTCGACGATCGCCCCGATCTTTGACACCAACGGTCAAATCGTTAAATATATCGCTATTCGCTTTGACATCACTGAGCGCAAAGAGGCAGAAGAAGGACTGGAAAATTTGGCAGCAGAACGCAAAGCAGAAGCCGATTCGATGACGCAGCAAGTCCTCAAATTGTTGGGAGAAATTAAAGGCGCGGCTCAAGGCGATTTGACAGTTCGGGCGGAAGTTACTAACGATGTTTTAGGTGCTGTCGCTGACTCTTTTAACTTTTTGATCGGTTCTTTGCGGAAGGTGGTAACGGGAATTCAAACATTAGCGGAACAGGTAACATCTGCTACGGGCGAGTCTATTACTAATACCAGCCAACTCACCCAACAGGCGGAAGTTCAAGCAACCAAAATATCTGCGATCATGCGAGAAATCGAGCGGATTGTGAATTCGATCCGCGATGTGCGAGATGTTTCGGTGCGCGCCGAAACAGTCGCCCAGGAGTCTTCTCACACTGCTGAAGCCGGTGGCTTGGCGGTCGATCGAGCTGTCGAAGGTATTAACGAGCTCCGATTGACGATCGCCTCAACCTCAAAAATGATGAAACGTTTGGGCGAATCTTCCCAACAAATCGGCAAAATCGTCACTTCAATCTCGCAACTTGCTTCCCAAACCAATTTGTTAGCCCTCAATGCTACGATTGAAGCCGCCCGCGCCGGCGAACAAGGTTTAGGCTTTGCAGTTGTCGCCGAAGAAGTGCGGAAGTTGGCAGAACGATCGGCCGGCGCTACTGAGGAAATCTCCGAAATTGTCGGTACAATTCAAGAAGAAATCAGCCGTGTAATGAAGGCGATGGAATCGGGGACGCTGGAAGTAGTGGAAGGTACTAAACTCGCCAGCGAAGCCAAAACTCACCTCAATGCCATCATCGAAGTTAGCCGAGAAATGAATGCTTTGGTGCAGAATATTACTCGCGCCTCGGCGAAGCAAACTGTTTCCGCTGAGGAAATTTCTAACAGTATGCAGCAAGTCAATGAGATTGCGAATACAACTGCTCAAAAAGGTTCGGATGTCAAAGCATCGCTAGACGATTTGTCTGGTTCTGTTAGCAAATTGCAAAAGTCTGTCGCGAATTTTAGGAGTTAGTTATTAGTCATGAGTCATTGGTCATCTCAAATTTCATTAAATAACACAATTGCTGTAGGGGCGGGTTCACCAACAATCTATAATTCCCACTGACAATCTGCATAAACCCGCCCCCACCAAACGCAAAAAGTGCGATCGCATTTCTGTCGTTGGAGCAAGAAACCGGGTTTCTCCGAAAAATTTGGGTTGAGTACGATAAATTTAGGAAGAAACCCGGTTTCGGGCAAGAAACCGGGTTTCTCCGAAAAATTTGGGTTGAGTACGATAAATTTAGGAAGAAACCCGGTTTCGGGCAAGAAACCGGGTTTCTCCGAAAAATTTGGGTTGAGTACGATAAATTTAGGAAG
>ENA-OFDP01000114-OFDP01000114.1-metagenomes-genome-assembly--contig:-NODE-114-length-37193-cov-25.219533_pt1 | contig 37193 bp, 42 predicted proteins | sample MGYA00153389_OFDP01 | MGnify analysis MGYA00153389
ATTCTGGGGGACTTTGACTCTAGTTCCCCCCAGAATTGGGGGGCTAGGGGGGCTGCTCAAGTGTCGCTTTATACTTTGCAAACATCCTCTTAGGTACCGATTGAGAGCAGCCGATACAACTTACTTGGATCTAGTTAATTCGATCGTAATCTTGCCACCAAAATCAGGAATTGGTGCCCCAGGCTTGTGTAACTTTAGCTCGACTTGTTGCACCTTGTCGAAACTCAAGACTGAAGCAATAATTGTCTCGGCAAGTTTTTCTACTAGATCGAATTTGGACAGGGAAATGATTTCCTTGACAGCAGTAATCACACTCCGATAGTCCAGTGTATCCTCAATTCGATCGCTCTGACCCGCAGTAGCCAAATCTACTCCAATGCGGAGATCGACTTCAAACCATTGTCCTAAAAATCGTTCTTCTTGTAAGTATCCGGTGTAACCATAACAACGAATCCCAGTTAATTGAATAACGTCCATAAATTAGCCAACATTTAATAAAAGTTAGCGGTCGCTACTTGAGGCAGATTCACACTGGTAAAATCCGATCGAGCTATAGCGATCGCTAGGGTGGTAGGGGCGGGTTTTGTTCTTCTATATTGGTAGATTAAAAGCAAAAATATCTAGTATAAATCCGCCCCGACGATGGATGTATTAATCAGTTCCAATCAGCGATCTGACTGTCAACGATCGACTGATTAATTAATTCCTGGCCAATCGCCTTGATTCATTTCATTCCAAACTTCATCGATCAACATCCCAGATGCCGATAGATCGAGATCCTGAAGATCGATCGATTCTGCTACCTCAGACATCCCATTACTTTCAAAATTGAGCAGATCGTCTTCGGAAAAACCCAAATCTAAATCGGTGAGATCGAGTTCCATCATCCCATTCGGAATCATGATCCCGCGATCGTTATTGGCGAGATCGAAGTCAAAAGCAATTTCATCAAAGCCCCCATGATGAGGCGCATTTGGCTCTGTCAGATGTTCTAACTCTAAAGTGGTATCTGCATGTGGGATCGAGTTGGTGACGGCTTCATGCAGAGCGGGAGCGGCAATTGCGGCTACGGCAACAGCACCCATGGTAGCGATGCCGACTACAGGGAGCGCAGCAAAAACGGCTGAGGTAGTTGTAATTGCTGGGGGAGTGGCGATCTCTGTCGGTTTTAGATATTCGGTGACGGGAATTGGCGTTAGCTCGTGTGTAGGTGCCGTAATTTCTGGCGCGGCAATAGCAGTTGTGACTATTGGTTGAACATGCTCACTGAAGACATTTGGCTCGATAGTTGAATTCGGAGGTGCAGGTGGCGGACTAACAGCCGATCCGATTGGCTCTAACGCAGCATTTATCGCTTTGGGAATGCTGCTACTAGTAATACTCTGAGCGGGTGAATTTGACGGATCTGGGCAAAATTCCACACATAACCTAATCCGACCTTTTTCCCAACCATTGGCGCCAAATCTCAGAGCCTCACAATCGATACCTTGCGAACTAAACCAGTCATTATTATGTTCGTTCCAATCAGCAATGGCTTTTTCCAAATGACCTCTGATTGCGTCATTAATCTCGCCCACCCTAAAAGTCTTCTGTCCGCTTATTAGTTGCGTTTCCTGTTGAACTGAAATAACTTCTCCACTTTCCAATGACTCAAAGCGATCGGTCATAATAATCTCCAATGGCACATTTTCATCTATAGCTTGAAATTGTTATCGATCGGAATTTACGGCGATCGATAACATCATATTACAGGAACCAGCCGTAACTATGTAGTCCTTTACCCAGCAGGTTAACCCCCAAATAACAAATCCAGACGACGACAAAGCCGACTGCTGCTAATATTGCTGGTTTGCGTCCCTGCCAACCCTTGGTAATCCGTGAGTGTAGATAGGCTGCAAATACCAACCACAGGATCAATGCCCAAGTTTCTTTAGGGTCCCAACTCCAATAAGAACCCCACGCTTCATTTGCCCAAACGCCACCCGCAATAATCCCAATCGTCAGTAAGGGAAATCCCAAACCGATAATCCGGTAACTGATATTGTCAAGCGTATCAGCCAGACTCAGCCGTTGGGGTGTGAGGGTGGCAGTTGCCGTCATTGTGGGTAATGCCAATACGGCGGTTGTACCTAAATTACCGCTGGTGAAGGGTTCGACAGCGGTAAGTGGGGAATTTTGAGTTGCTAGACTACTAGTCAACCGATAACCGCTCCCGCCAAAAGAACTACCACGTAACTCGATTTCTTGACCGCGTGTGACAAATAGAAATGCGATCGCCAGTACAGATCCCACCATCAGAGTGGCATAAGATAGCATCATCACACTGACGTGCATCATCAACCAATTAGATTTCAGCGCAGGAACTAAGGGTGCTGAGGCCTGCATATCGTCGGGTAGTTTCAAAGCAGCAAAAGCGGTGATTGCCATCGCTACAGGAGCAGTTACGACCCCAACTAGCGCACTACGACTGATGGATTCGGCGAATAGGTGCATCGTAGTGATGCCCCAAGCTAGGAAAAACAGCGACTCATACAGGTTACTCAGCGGGAAATAGCCCGCTTCAATCCATCTTGCACTGAGCAAGGTTGCCATGCTCAGATTGGCAACTGCCATGCCAGTAGTTCCCAAGTTTGCTAAGAATGGAATTGTTGGGAAAGCTGCACTCACCCAATAAACCAGCATTGTCAGCAGCAAAATTCCAAAGGAGAGGTTATCCAGTTGATTTTGGAGCGAGATTAAGTTCATATCGGATCGGAGATAGCGTTTTTAAATAAATGGCTCGATAAATAGACATTTTAACCAGCAATCGTGCTTGACAATTAGCGTCAGCTTGACATGCTCCTAAAATTTAACTGTCAACTGTCAACTGTCAACTGTCAACTGTCAACTGTCAACTGTTAACTAAATCAATCTTGCCAATCAGGAATCACCCACACTGGGGGAGCCGTCAATTTTTTGCGCCGTGCTTCCTCAGCCATTTCGTGCATTTGGTCTAAGGAAGTTTCGCTAATAAATTTTGAAGCTGACTCGACATGAGCTTGATTTTGACATCGATCGGGTTGAATACAGCCACTGACACAAACTTCACTACAGTTAATCGTACTAGTTTCCACTGTCTCTCAAAAATTAAATCTTATTAATATTTTAGCCTAAGTCACCAGTGCCTAGTCAGGCTACACCGAACGATCGATCTTGGGATGATTCGTCAATGCCATCACCATCGCCCTCCCACCAAAAAAGTCAGCAACTAGTATTAAATACTAATTGCTGACTTTAACAGAGCCAATTCCAAAACCCCTATTCGATGAAAATCAATAGTGCAAGCCGCTATCAACTATCAACTATCAACTATCAACTATCAATTATCAATTATCAATTAATTTAACCCTTGTCGCGGAAACCTGATAACCAATCACGGAGTTGTTCGGCGGCGACATCGCGCCCACCCAAACCAAAGGAAATCGCCAACGCTACCGCAACTGCGCCCAGCAATAAACCAAAAGCTAAGTTAACGATACTAGCAGCGATGCCCATCTGTTGTAATGCCATCGCACCAACAAAGATGATAATTGCTAATCGAGCAGCCTGTCCGAGTACTTGTGATTGTGGAGTACCCGAACTGCTGACTACTCTCTGAGCTAGATTTGCTAGATATAGACCGATCGCAAACACTACCACCCCAGACAGCACTTGTCCAGAGATCAGTAATAATCCATCCACAAGATTATTGAGCGATGGTATCCCCAACACTTCCGTAGCGGCTACTGTAGCCACTAGCATCACACCGACACGCGCAATTATCCCAGCGACCTCTGATGGCGTTTGCTTGGGACTCCGAGAGACAACCTCACTACCAGTAACTGAAATCCTGGGAGTCACGGGAGTTGCAGGAGTGGCGGGAGTGGCGATGGTTGTGTCGTGTAGAGCGTTGAGTCCCAGCGCACGGAAGATATTATTGAACCCCAAACCATTGAGTAAGTTGGTAACTAACTCACCAATGAACTGACTCAACACATAAGCAATCGCTAGAATCGCCACTGCGGTCAGAATTTGGGGAATAGTATCCAATACTCGTTGGAGCATGGAAGTTGCAGGTCTCGAAATCGCTGGAATCTGAAGTGCATCCAGCGCGGCTACCGCAGTCGGAATCAGTACCATCAAGTAGACAACTGTACCCAACAATCCTGACAGTGATTGACCTGGAGCAGCTTTATTCAAGCCGATTTTGGCGGCTAATCTCTCAGCTCCAGCCGCAGCCAGTAAGTTTGTCACCAACTCGCGGACGATTCGCGCCACAAACCAACCGACAATCCCAATCAGAGCTGCTTTAAAAATATTTGGCAGCGCACTGAGGATATCATTTAATAGATTTTGGACGGGTGCTAGAGGCCCTCTGAGATCGAGAACGTCGAGGATCAGGGGGAGAAAAAATAAGAAGACAAACCAGTAAAGGGCATTCCCTAATGTTTCGCTAGGCAGGACTTGATTTTCACCCACAGCCAAGCGACGCGACATCGCTGGCATCAGAGTTCCCGCCGTCCGAATCACGATCGCTTTGACGACTGTCGCCAATAACCAAGCAACACCAGCCAAGGCAGCCGCTGAAGCTAATTTCGGCACAAAAGCCAGAACTTGGTTTAAGACATTATTCAGTGGTTGAGCGACAACAGTTAAGTTAAGCGCGTTGAGAAACCCCAGCAGGGCAAATAGAAAAATTAGCCAGAACACAATGTCCCCGATTAATTTTTCCGAATTAATTGATGACCTACCAGAAGGGCTACCACTTGCCCAGCCTACTAATCGGTTATCTAGATCGGTACGTTTGAGTAGATTTCGGACGACTGACGATATAACAAATGCTACGACCCAGCCGACAAATAATGTTACTACTGCACCAAGCAAACTTGGTAAAAAAGCTCCGACTGTACTAGTAGTTTGTCTGATGAAATTTTCAGTACCAGCAGTTGAAAAATTTGGAGTGACTACTGTTGGTGCTGCGGCTTGAGCTAATAGCCAATTTTCAGCAATAAGCTGACTAGTTCCAGGTAACGTGCTGATGAGTTGCCAAGTTTCGTTCATATTTTTGCTATGTAAATTGTAAATGCTAGAGTCAACTGCGGATGAGGCAGAAGACAATCCTATCGACTGGGGGATAACTCATCCCCAACCGGGAGTATTCAGTCTAGAAAAGCTGCTACTTTTGTGCTGTGGTCATCAGTAATTTATGACCACAGATCTAAATGGCGACCGTGAAATCTGCTGTGTCGATCGCCATATTATCATAACTTGAAAAATTGGTATTAGGATATACCAATTTTTCAAGTTATATTTTTGAGCATAAATCTAAGTTAAAGGTTCTTTAAGTTGTTATTGATTTAGAACATTAAGAATAACTCAATCAATTGTTCTTAATGTACATCAAAAGTACAGATTGGTAAATACATATAAAGAATTATTAGCGATCGATAAAGCTAGTGATTTTCTACCTTTAACCGATCGATTAATCACAACATGGTGTAACCCTAGCATACTTCGTCGCTAATGGTATCCATCAAAATGAGTAGATTTGATAATTTTCGTGCTGCTGCTGTGTCTGCGGTGACTTCAAATGAGCACGCAGAGGGTACAAAAGATCGAGTTTTAAGTTCTTTTACGAACAATTTAAATAACGGACTTCTCTGATGTCACGACTGACATCAGAGAAGTCCGTACGGGTTAACTCAAAGTTATTAAGAATAATTACTAATAAAGCTAAAAAAAATCGGATGATGAGAGTATACTCATCGATCCGACCTGCCGATCCTTATTTTTTAGAGAGGAGAACACCAAACCAATGACTAGTTACAATCCTCATCCAGCCAAAAGACTGAATGTAACTTCTGCGATCCAGTCATCAACGATCGCTTAGTGGATCTTCTGTCGATGACTGGCTGCTTGTTACCAGTGAATTTGAGTGATATCAATTACTATACAGATACTGAGAATAGATGTCAATACTTTTTGAGAATTAATAGCAATAAATATTAGAGAATACTCCCGATCTCAAATATTTATAATTGACTTTTAACTTCTAAACAGCCGACTGTAGAGGGTTTCATGCTGCATACTAGCTAGTGATAGTCCCCAGCTACAGGCGTACAGATCTTCATCAGCCAGCTCAGGAATCGTCTGAGATAGCAAATCGATTCTATCCTGCAATTGCCATAAGATTTGTTGTCCGGCTGTTTGTCCGAGCGGAATCAATTTGACACCTGCGCCGATCTGATTTGTCACCCAACTATGTAAATAAGCTGAAATTGTGGCTTGTCGATCGATCTGCCAAAATTGTGCGGTAACTCCAAAAGCGATCGCGTAATTACAGGGGCTACCGATGGCGATGATTAATGCTTGAATTTCCGGTGTTAATTCGATCGCTAGTTTAGCTAGAGAACCGCCCATTTGCCAACTTTGGTGGCGCAACTCTTCACTTTCTCGTGCTGCTGATAGCCATTGGTTCCAGTATTGCAATCGTTCACAATGAGACTGCCCTCCAGCCAGATAAGCACGATCCATCATGGCTGTCTCGATCCGAATCGAGCCAGTCTCTAATTCTCGATCGATCCAAGCTTGAAGTGTGACTCGATCGTCAATTATCTCCTGTGAAATGAGACTTTCCAATCCCTCAGAATAACTATATCCTCCGACTGGTAACAGTGGACTTGCTAGCTGTAATAATCGTAATAACTGTTGGCGATCGGTTGTGCTCACGCTATTTACTCACATCTTGAACCAGCGACGCGCGCTCCTCGGGTTTCCCGAGGGTTTAGCGCGTCAAGACAGTACATAAAAACTGACAAAATTTGCGCCAAACTAGCAATTATTGCCTGAAAACTACCCTCTACCCTCTACCTCTCAATACTAGTAACTTTGTTTTGATGCAAGATGTGAGTTTACTAATGCTGATGACTGTAAGCACCACCTTGAGGACGAAATGGCGCAACTTCAGCAACTACTTGCAAACCTAATTGTGTCAACATTCTTTCTAAGACAGAATCAGGAGTCAAGCGGAGATATGTAGGTGTTATTTCCAGGCTGACGTGGCGATTGCCCAAATGATAAGCCGCACGGATTAAGTTAATCGAGTCGTCGCTAGTTACTGTCAAAACTGGCTCTGCTTTAGCAGCCACTTTGACTAAGATATCACCAGTCTCAGACGTTAGCAGATCGCCATCTTGAAGAGCCGTCCCGCGTGGTAGTTGCAGGTAGACAGGTGTTTTGTCATCAGTAATGAAATGATAGCGGCTGCGGGTGCGTTCTTCGGCTGTCAAAGAGAGAATAGGTAGTAGCAATAAATCGTGATGACCGTGATGATGATGGTGATGTAATCTTTTGCTAAGTACTATCGACACAATGGTTTAACCTCACTGGATGACAGTTGTTTTTATATTGTCACACATATACGCTCGATCGCCAGCTACTACATAAAGCTGCGTACCCGATTTTGGAGTTGAGGATTGGCTCGTACAGCCTGAGTAATTTGATTGAACCTGTCGATACTCAGTCCTCTACCAGCCGCAATTGTCTCACATTGATTGCAGTACTTGACAAATAGAGATTTTGCTTCACTATTTAACCCCTCCATCGTATTCGGCTGATTGCAAACTAGATTGGGTAATGTTCCGCCACCATTGGCGCGGCTCACTTGAACTAGTGCTGATTGACGGATCGGTTCTATTTGCACCAATGCAGCGGCATAATTACGAAGATCGGGATCGCTAAATTCTTCAGTTTGTGCCATCCTGACGAAACTGGGCTTGGCGGCGGCGACATCGGGGACAATTCCACTGAGAATACCTAATAAACCAGTCATGATGCCCAGTAATATGGGGCGAGATAAACGAGAAAAGTTACTTTGAGTGTGTGGAGTTGTCATATCACCAAGTGTGAAACCAATCGAGCGAATTTTGGTTTGAGTTACACTATATTTGAAGTGTTTAACAGTTAATAAGTTCCTGAATATCTCGACCGAGACTAATATCTATCAACAGATAGATATTAGCTGACATTGGTTTGTGTTAGGGTTTTAAATCCCAATCTAATCTACTTCAAGATCGCGAGCGATTCGCCTCCTAAAACAATAGCCCGCTGGTGCGAGCTGTTGTTGCAAGTTTTAATGAAAATACAGACTATGCTTGTTCACTTTCGGCAAGTGCAAGTGCAGCCGCAGCAGCTTTAGCTGCTTTCTTAGGAGGATCGAGTTTGAGACTCAAGTAGCGAATTACATCTTCACTCAGACGCATTGCTCTTTCTAGCGGCGCGATTTCCTTGCCAGAACCAGTATAGTTGACCTGAACGTAGATTCCGTCACGGTTCTTGCCAATTAGATAGGCGAGACGGCGTTTGCCACGTTGTTGGATTTCAATATCGGTAGCACCGTTTGTTTCGATGATAGTCCGATATTTCTCGATCGCTTCGCTTGTCTGATCGTCCGACAAGTCGGGACGCAGAATGTACATGATTTCGTATTTATCGCTCACAGATTCTCCTTATGGACATATTGGCCTCGGCTCAGTGCACAAATGTGTTGGCAGAAGCAAGGATTTACTATCTTATCAGCAATTGGGGCGGTGATGGAAGTCCCAAATTGCAATTCACCAGCCCAAACCCAAAACCTAGCTAACTTTTAACCTACTTAACTAAACCATTTAGGTAGATGTGTATCCTGGCTATCGAAATGAGAAACAATCCACCAACTACATATTGTAAAGCCTAATAGTATACATGTAGAGAGGAGATACGCACTAGAGATAACGCGGACGATGGCAGGTGCGGAGAGAAGATCGAACATGATTCATTCAGCTCAAGGCTGTTGAAGTTGTTTGTGAATTACTATACATCTGTAATTCTGCTACTGACTACGAGAGATCTGCTGTGTTTTCCAGCACTGTAATGAGAAAGTTTTGTGCTAGTCTGGCTCGATCGACGTAGGTGTAAATAGATGGGGGCTAATGACTCAGACGTTTGCTAGGGTGAGTTAAGTTGCTGTTTGGGATTAGCCATCCATCACAGTGGCTTTAGTGAAGAAGATACTCTTTCTTTACTTAGACCTATACTTATTATACCTATGTTTATTAAGAAATGGTTAAGAATATTCGATACCTCACGATCGAATTTATTACTTGTCGCCAACGGATATGTTCGCAGACAAAATGTCCATACCAGCCCCAAAAATGTGCTGTTTTCCCCCGATCGACATGGGGATCGCGATCGCGATGGCTACCTGTAGCGGTAAACTGTTTCTTAGTTCCAAAAATTTAGGAGTTATTAATCGAGTTTCCTTAGCAACGGATTTAACCTGTCTAGCATCAAAAATATCCAGTATTTTTGGCAACCAAGCGATCGTTACTCAGATAACTTGCGGTTTGGGTTGGCTCTATGCTGGTATTATAGCTATACAGTAAAGTTTTATAAACAAAACCTGACAAATATCCATTTATCCTTTAAGGGGTCATAATATTTATGTCTATTTCACTCAAGTCTGCTCAGTCAATCTTTGCCAACACCTTGATTGCTGATGCAGTTCCTGCCGTTACCGCTGCCTTCGACCAACTCAGCGTCGAAGATCAATTAGCTTTGCTTTGGTACGCTTACACTGAAATGGGCATCACGATCACTCCTGCTGCGACAGGTTCGGCGAGTATGCCACTAGCACAGCCCCTACTCGACCAAATTAAGGCGATGCAGCCTGTGGATCAGACTCAAGTGATGACTGACCTGGCAATGCACACTGATACGCCCATTTGCCGGACTTTTACTGCATATCGGATGAATACCAAACTGGGGTTCTGGTATGAGCTGGGACAAATGATGAAACAGGGTTTGGTAGCACCAATTCCCGCTGGCTATGTCCCTTCGCCAGAAGCAACCGCGCTCCTCGAAACCATCAAACAACTCGATGCAGGTCAACAGATCACGGTATTGCGGAATACAGTAGTCAACATGGGTTTCGATCCAGCACGCGGTCAAGACTATGATAAACGCGAAGCACCATCAGTTACCCCACGCGCATTTGCCGATCGATCGCGCGCTGCGATCGAAGGTGTAGACAACTATACTGTGTTGAGCTATATCGACAACATGAATGCCTTTGATTTTATGGCAGCATCTAATTTATTTGTCGAAGAAGGTGCGCTGCAACCTCCGTTCCAGGCTCCAGTTGTCGGCCCAGCGGCAATCCTCACCTACATGCGTGAAGAATGTGTGGGCTTGAAAATGTTACCAGAACGTGGTGTGGTCGAACCGATCGATGATGGCTATACCCAAGTCAAAGTCACGGGTAAAGTCCAAACTCCTTGGTTTGGTGCCAGTGTTGGGATGAACATCGCTTGGCGGTTCTTGCTCGATCCTCAAGGTAAAATCTTCTTCGTCGCGATCGATCTTTTAGCTTCTCCTAAAGAGCTACTCAACTTACGTCGCGGTTAATTTTGTCATAATTAGCGATCGGTTGCTACTCACTAAAGAGGGAGGGATTAATAAATACTAATCCCTCCCTCTTGCTGTTTTGTCAATCTCCTTCAGTTTTAATGCTCGATTGTTTGACAGGGCGATAAAATAGCCCCAGTTTGGCACCACTCCAGTCATGCACTTCAGGAATATCATCTGTATCGAGCTGGTTTTCTGGCAAAGCTGCTAAATCATCAATTTCAGCCTGTATCTCTGGCGGCACTGGATTAGAATGTTTCTTGTTCATACAATCTTCGCGCTTATTTACCTGATTTTTTTCGCTCGTCCCATGTCCACTGCAATTTTACCTTCAGACCTCAATGTAGCTACATATTAGTAGTTACATTAAGGTCTGTCAAGATTCTGATTGGAGTTAAGAACTCCGCAACCGCATTTTGCGCGTCCAGAATAGGAGCGTAACCAGAATGAGTAATAATGGAATCGCGAATAAATATCGATCGGGCGATCGCGTAAACTGTTGATAAGTATCGATTAACCAGTCTCCACCAAACAAGGAAATCGTTGCTCCAAGGGCGATAAATGGGCCTAGTGGAAGTGGTTGGATCAGCTTTTTTGCTCCAGCTTTGCCACCACTGACGATCGTTGAATATCCAGCCACAGCCACGAATCCGACGATCGCCAGTGCAGAGGCTACTCCACCTGAGAGTATCACCACCTTCCAACTAGACCACGCTCCCACCATCGCCATCAACTTGGCATCACCGCCACCTTGGGCTAGTTGACCCATCATAATACTGCCGAGGATAAGGATCGTATCGTAGATCCAGATTCCTAGCACCATTCCCAAAATGCCTTGGATTAGATAATCTCTACTTCCCGCAATAGAATGGTTGCTATCTAAATAACCTGCCACAAATTGAAAGGCTAATCCTAATACCAGCCCAGACTGAGTGAGTGGATTGGGTAGCGTCATTGTATCGAGATCGATCAGTGTTAGTGCCAGCAGCCAACACATCAGCAGCGAATAGCCGACTGTCTGGATCGAAAGTCCAAAGCGATTGTAAACCAGCACAAAAATTATCGCAGTTATCGCTTCAATCAGGGGATAACGCGGCGAGATCGGAGTGCGACAGTGACGACATTTTCCGCGCAATAATAACCACCCCAAGATCGGGATATTTTCACCCATACCTAATTGGTGGAGACATTTGGGGCAACGGGATGGCGGCCAAATTACCGATAGACCAGCCGGAACGCGGTAAACTACGACATTGAGGAAGCTACCGATCGCGGCACCCAACCCAAATACTATGATTTGAACGATCGTGTCATAAATATTCACTACGATAATAATCCGCCAGCGGCTACAGAGATAGAGAACCTAGATCTATGATTCCCCAGTCTCCGCGATGATTCTCCATCAGCAGCCGTAAGTCATCCAGAAATCGCGGAGAATCCTGGCGTTTGTCTGTACGGACTTTGCAACTGTCAACACTTCGGCTTCGCATTGCCTACGGCAGGCCAACGCCAACAGTGCAAGCTGTCAACTATTTAATTTAGCTCAGTTTCCAATTGTGCAACTGAAATAAAACATTCTTCAGGTAGCAAGACTGGGTAACTACTAAAGATTAATTTGCCCCGATAATCGAGCTGATTTATCGCTACCCCAATCGGTTGTCGCCGTCGCTCTCGATCGGGGTTAATCTGGCAATAGAAACTATAAATATCTTTTGCAGCCCTAAGGAGAGCTGGATCGAACGATCCATAGGAATCTGGCTGGGGCATGGAAGTAGGTTTAGCTTTGAGCGGCTCAATTGTAAACACAGTAGTTACTCCTAAAATTAGATTTAGCTATTTTAAGAGGCGGGTGACTTTAGATGTAATTCGCACTAGTGCGATCGACACCCAATCGGTCATTGTCGTCAATTTTCTATTGGCACATCGACGATCGCCCCGCGCTCAAATTAGTTTTGTGCTAGGGCTGCAATTAAGACTCGACCCATTTCGCGACAGCCAACTACGGTCATGTCTGCTGACATAATATCACCTGTTCTGTAGCCCAAATCTAAAACTTTTAAAACCGATCGTTCGATCCGCTCTGCGGCACTCGCTTGATTCAATCCATAACGTAGTAACATAGCGGCACTCAGTACTTGAGCTAGGGGATTGGCTTTGTCTTGTCCCGCAATATCAGGAGCCGAACCGTGAACTGGCTCAAATACACCCAAACCCGTCGCACCCAAACTCGCCGAAGGTAGCATCCCGATACTACCTGTCAACATGGCGGCGGCATCCGAGAGAATATCACCAAATAAATTGCTGGTGACGATCGTGTCAAACTGTTTAGGGGCGCGGACTAATTGCATCGCGGCATTGTCTACATACATGTGGGTAAGTTCGACATCAGGATAGTCTTTTGCCATCAAGGTGACTCGATCGCGCCATAATTGGGAGACTTCCAATACATTTGCCTTATCGACCGAACACAGCTTTTTCGTCCGTTTTCGCGCAGTTTCAAAGCCGACTTTAGCAATTCGATCGATCTCGCTCTCTGTATACGCCATCGTATTTACACCCCGCTGCTCTCCTGTCTCGGTCGTAAAAATCCCCTTGGGTTCGCCGAAATAGACACCACCAGTTAGTTCTCTGACCACCATCATATCCACCCCTTCAACTACCTCCCGTTTGAGGGTAGAAGCGTCAATGAGCTGGGGTAAAACTGCCGCAGGTCGCAAATTAGCAAATAGACCCAATCCCGCCCTCAAGCCAAGTAAACCCGTCTCTGGACGCAGATGGCGGGGCAAGTTGTCCCACTGATAACCACCGATCGCCGCTAGTAGTACCCCGTCACTTTGCTTGCAAGTAGCTAAAGTTGCTGCTGGTAGTGGCGATCCGGTTGCTTCGATCGCCGCACCACCGATTAAAGCCGTGGTAAATTCAAAATTCAGATCCTCTTGTTTGGCTACTACCTCTAGTACATCTACAGCTACCGCCATAATTTCTGGGCCGATTCCATCCCCAGGTAACAGTGTAATGCGATAAGTTTGAGTCATAGTACTTGCCTTGCGATCGATAACTTGATATTCTACTTCCGATCGGGACGCATTAGAGCGATGGCTTTTTAGCTTAACGTCCGTGTAACACTCGATCGACTCTCAGATCTAGACTTTCCAACACGCTTGACTCGATTTTAGTATCTCCCACAAATACCCGATCTTCATATAAACCCTCCACCCATTCCAACACTGTCACTTTTTGCTGAATATTGGATCGACGATCCAATATTCAGGAATTATTTTAACGTCATTTTCTGGAGCGCAACTGCGATCTCTACACCTCTGGTAAGAGTATCTTTAAGAATTCTAACATCAGACAAAATTAACATCCTGTGGAGAACTCGATCGTCAGCATCTAAATTTCCCAATAACACGATCGGCATTTGACTTCCGCTACAAGTCGATCGTTTTAGACATGAGCTAAACTGCTAAAATCGTGGCTATTGCCAATACTCATCTTGGTGATGAGTCTATCCCCTCCGTTTAATCCATGACATACTCCCACGAAGATGCCACCCGCGTGCGGGTACTTAGCGAAGCCCTCCCATATATCCAAAAATTCACCGGACGTACCGTAGTTGTCAAATATGGCGGTGCTGCCATGAAAGATGGCAGCCTGAAAGAGGGCGTAATTAGGGATTTAGTTTTCATGTCCTGTGTGGGAATTCGGCCGATTTTGGTGCATGGTGGCGGCCCAGAAATTAATAGTTGGCTGGAAAAACTCGGCATCGAACCGCAATTTAAAGATGGTTTGCGCGTAACTGATGCTGCCACAATGGATGTGGTCGAGATGGTATTAGTCGGACGAGTGAATAAAGAGATTGTGTCGTTGATCGATCGATCGGGTGGTCATGCAGTGGGACTATGTGGCAAAGATGGTAACTTGATCGTGGCACGTCCTGACGGTCGCGAAGGGATCGGGTTTGTTGGTGAAGTGAGTAGTGTCAATGTGGATATTCTCAATACTCTAGTCAAGAGTGGATATATTCCCGTAGTATCGAGTGTCGCCGCAGATGAAAATGGACAGGCTTATAATATTAATGCCGATACGGTTGCTGGCGAAATTGCCGCTGCACTCGGTGCCGAAAAACTGATCTTGATGACTGATACTCCAGGGTTAATGCGAAACTTTAAAGATCCAGATACCTTGATTCGTCAATTGGATATTCCTGGCGCACGCGCTCTGATTGACGATGGTACCGTCAGTGGGGGGATGATTCCCAAGCTTACCTGTTGCGTTCGTAGTCTAGCTCAAGGTGTCAAAGCTGCTCACATCATCGATGGACGATTGCCGCACTCGCTATTGCTGGAAATTTTCACCGATAATGGTATTGGTTCGATGATTGTCTCTTCGGCGATGTAGCAAGGCATTTTGAGCTACGGCGGTGAGAGCGGGTTTTGGACTTAGAAATGAGAATTAAATAACTTATTTATTGCTGTGACTTTTGATACTGATTACCAATCTGGACAAATTGCCTTCGAGCGGGGGGAATACCGCCAAGCAGTGAGCTATTTATTGGCTGCTGTGGCTCAAGTACAGCCAAACACTCGCGTTGGTGGCGAGGTACAGGTGTGGTTGGTGACAGCGTTTGAAGCCGCAGGGCAAATCCCCGAAGCAAAGGTGCTGTGTCAAAAACTCTCGAATCATCCCAATCTGGAGACTCGCCAAGCAAGTCAACGGTTGCTGTATATCATGCAGGCTCCAGAGTTGACGCGGCGGGAGGAGTGGCTGACAAAGATTCCCGATTTATCTCATTTGGAAGGAGAAGATGCTAATTTTGCTGTTAACATTACGCCAGCTCAACTCTCATCACCCCAGCCAAGATCGATCGATGAAAAATATGCACCCGTAGATCTCAGTCAAGTCAATACTAAGGATAACAATTTTATCTCGATCGCGCTGATTTTTACGATGATTACCCTATTTGGATTGTGGCTAGCGACCAGATCGTAACTCATACACAGCCGTTTGCGGGTAAATTAGGGAGAGTGGATAAAATAGTAAAACTAACTCGTGCCGATCTGAGCCGAAGAGTATGTCAAACTATAAGAGCATAGAACTGTATTCGGAGTAAATATGATTCAACGTCGTTCGCATTCTCACTTTGACTCGATTCAGATTGCTTATCGAGCTGAGGAACTGATTGGCGCAGCTTCTAATCGCTACAAAATTACTGTTCAAGTGGCAAACCGTGCGAAAAAACGCCACCGTTATGAATCCGATAATATTGACGATCCTTCGATCAAGCCCGTAATGCGAGCCATTATCGAGATGTCTGACGAGCTAACTCAGCCAGAGATTTTGGGAGATTAGAGAAAAGAGTAGGAGCGATAATTGCTCCTGCTCTTTTTTGTAGTCTAACATTTACGTCAGTGATAAGTTTCCACCCCAAATCTATGCAAAAAGTTCTAAAATCTGGTGCTGGGTGGCGAATCGGTTGGAATCTGGCTAGTGAATATCAAGGATTAGTTGGTAGTGATGATTGGGCGTTTGAATTGACGGCTCAGGAGCTAGAAGATTTTTGTCGGTTGTTAGGGCAATTGGTGGATAATATGCGATCGATCCAGGCAGAATTGATGGATGAAGAAAATATCGCCTGTGAAGCAGAAAGCGAACTAGTCTGGATGCAGGTAGAGGGACTACCCACTCAGTACAGCTTGAGACTAATTTTAAATACCGGACGTAGTTGTGAGGGAAATTGGGCGGCTGATGTCGTTCCTGAATTAATTGTTGCTGCCCAGAGCATCAAGTTTTTTTGATTTTGGTGCTGGCGATCGAGAATTAATCAAAGCTTAAACAACCGTTAACCTAACCATAATCAGTACGTCAGTAAGGTTGCGTTAAGATGCTTCTGATATCAAAAAAGTTAAGAATACGCCTAACAGCTATCGTCGGAACTTGTGACTTTGAAATCAGTCAATCGTAACTGTTCTAAATAAATCTGACAGCTTCAACTATGTTATTCACTAATTTCGGTCGGCTTACTACTCTTGCCGCAGTAGCAGTATCAGTTTTGGGCACTCAACTAGCAGCTATGGCTCAAGTCACTCTCAGTGGTGCAGGAGCTACTTTTCCCCAACCTTTGTATGAGAGATATGTGCGTGAGATGCGGAAGGCTCACCCAGATATAAAAGTTAACTACCAAAGTATTGGTAGTGGTGGTGGAGTTAAACAAACAATCGCTGGTACGGTAGATTTTGGGGCTAGCGATGCAGCCATGAGCGATAGTGAAATGGCTAAGGTCAAGGGTGGTGTCCTCCTGATTCCTACTGCTGGTGGCGCAGTGACGGTACCTTACAACTTACCCGGAGTTAAGAATCTCAAACTCTCCAGAGAAGTTTTGAGCGCAATCTTCATGGGTAAAATCACTAATTGGAGCGACCCAAAAATCGCTGTAGCTAATAAAGGCGTTACTTTACCAAACATTACCATCAAACCTGCTGTCCGAGCTGATGGTAGTGGTACTTCATTTATTTTCACCAATCATCTCAGTGCGATTAGCCCAGAATTTAAATCGACAATTGGTGTTAGCAAAGAGCCAAAATGGCCATCTACATTCCTTAAAGGTAAAGGTAATCCTGGTGTAGCTGCTTCAGTCAAGCAAACTCCAGGCGGGATCGGTTATGTGGAGTATGAAGTTGCCCTCAAAAATGGACTTACATCTGCTTTAGTGCAAAACGGTAGCGGACAATATGTAGCTCCATCACTAAAATCTACCAATGTAGCTTTATCCGATGTTCAGTTTCCAGCAGACTTCCGCGCCTTTGATGCTAATTCCAAGCAAGGCTATCCAATTTCCGGTTTGACTTGGTTGTTGATCCCCAAAACTCAAAAAAATCCTGAAAAAGCCAAAGCCATTAAGACAATGGTAAAGTGGATGCTCACCAGCGGTCAACAGTTTAACGACGATCTCAACTACACTTCTATTCCTAGTGCTGTTGCTCAACGCGCGATCGAAGCTGTTGAAACTGGCGTGAAATAACCTAAACTTAACAATGTCTTCTCCTCACAATTTATCCGTGCCTACGCCAACCGAACAAAACTTGGCTAGGCGCACTCGCCCCACCAAAAATGATTTAGCCGATCGATTATTCCGCTATCTGATGTATGCTGCTAGCGGAATATCGGTTGCCATCCTCTTACTGATGGGCTGGATTATTACCGGACAAGCCCTACCTGCCATCAAACAGTTTGGGCTGGGGTTTTTGGTGAGTCGGGAATGGAATGTACCAGATCTGCAATTTGGGGCGTTACCGTTGATTTTCGGTACGATCGGGAGTGGGTTAATCTCGTTGATATTCGCCATTCCGATCGGTTTGGCTGTGGCAATTGTCACCAGTGAGGATTTATTGCCTCACTGGTTACGAACGAGCATCGCATTTACGATCGAACTGCTCGCCGCCATTCCCAGCGTGGTGTTTGGGTTGTGGGGATTTTATACATTGATCCCCGTGCTCTTGCCCGTCCAGCAATTCCTGTATACGAAATTTGGTACTACCATTCCCCTCTTCAGTACCGAACCTTCAGGTTCTGGACTATTAACAGCGGGAATGTTGCTGGGAATCATGATCCTACCCACTCTAGCTGCTGTGAGTCGAGAGGTGTTATTAGTCGTCCCTAGTTATCTCCGTACTGGATCGATGGCTCTGGGAGCTACGCGTTGGGAAACGATTTTTCGAGTAGTTCTACCCAAGGCTTTTTCGGGGATTATTGGTGCAATAATGTTGGCTCTAGGGCGGGCATTGGGTGAAACTATGGCAGTGACAATGGTGATCGGCAATGCCGAAAACATTAGTCCTTCAGTGTTTTCACCTGCGTATTCGATTCCAGCTATTTTGGCAAATACATTTGCAGAGGCGCAGGAGGATATCCACGTTGGCGCACTTACCTATCTAGTATTGATCTTGTTTTTACTAACTTTGACAGTAAATATTGGAGCGATCGGATTAGTTAGATTGGTCGAACGCGGCGAAAAATCATCATAGGAAACAGTCAGTGGCTACTAAATTAACTACTCCATTATCTCCGCTGCGGAACTTATTCGATCGAGGGATGACCGTCTTGGCTTTTGGATTGACGATCGTCGGGATACTACCACTAGTTTCGGTATTGTGGAACATCATCTCCAAGGGACTTCCTGGCTTGACAGCCGTAATGTTTACCAAGCCAATCATCGAAGATGGTTTTGCCAATGCAGTTGTTGGTACATTGACGATGATAACGATCGGCTCATTGTTGAGCATTCCGATTGGGGTGGCGACAGGTATCTATTTAGCAGAATATGAACCCAATACCAAAATTAATCGCACCGTCAAGTTTTTGACTACTGTTTTGACTGGAGTACCCTCGATCGTCGTGGGAATTTTTACTTACAGTGCGGTTGTGCTAGTTAGTAAAAAATTATTTGACTTTAGTTACAGTGCAGTTGCTGGCGGCATCGCGCTAGCAATTCTGATGTTGCCCATTATTGCTTTGACTACAGAGGAAGTATTAAAGCTAGTTCCCATCAATTTCCGACTAGCTTCATCTGGATTGGGCGGGAGTAAATTTCAAACCATTACTCGGATCATTTTGCCTACTGCGCTTCCAGCACTGACCACTGGAATATTACTTGCAGTCGCTCGTGGCATCGGCGAGACAGCTCCCCTACTATTTACCGCGCTGTTTGCTCAAGATTGGGCTGACAATCTCCTGAGTCCGACTGCTTCTTTGCCGATCCTAATTTTTAATTTATATAACGATCCCGATCCAGTCAAAAATCAACTAGTTTGGACAGGATCTTTATTTTTACTCGGCGTAGTTTTAGTTATCAATTTACCTGCCCGACTATTGACTAATAAGCAAAGATGAAATGAGCAGTTATCCAACTAATTGCTCATTCCAATTATTAATATCTAAATTATTATGCGAGAAATACATCAACCTGTCACGCAATTAGAAACTGCAATTCAGGTAAATAACTTGAGCTTTTTTTATGGTGCATCCAGAGCATTAGAAAGCATCAACATGACTATTTTTAAAAATCATGTTACAGCGATCATCGGGCCGTCTGGATGTGGCAAGTCTACCTTTATCAAAGCACTTAATCGGATTGGTGAACTAGAGGGTAAAATCAAAACCGAAGGACAAGTTGAGCTATATGGACAAGATATCTACCATCCCCAAGTCAATCTCAATCAATTGAGACGACAGGTAGGAATGGTATTCCAAAAGCCCAATCCTTTCCCGATGAGCATCTATGAAAATGTTGCCTACGGGGTCAAAATTGGCGAGGAGAAGGTGCAGCGATCGGAACTAGACAATATTGTCGAATCTGCTTTGCAGGGTGCAGCAATCTGGAATGAAGTCAAAGACAAATTACATAAATCAGCTCTAGGACTATCGGGAGGACAACAGCAAAGAATTTGTATCGCCCGCGCTCTAGCTGTGAAACCGAAAGTTCTGCTGATGGATGAACCTTGCTCGGCACTAGATCCGATCGCTACCATCAAAATTGAAGACCTAATCCATAGTTTACGCAACGATCTAACGATCGCGATCGTCACTCACAACATGCAGCAAGCCGCACGGGTTTCTGACTATACCGCCTTTTTTAGTACCGATGAAAGTCGGATCGGGCGGATGGTAGAATTTGGCGAAACCAAGCAGATTTTCTCATTCCCAGTCGATAAGCGTACCAATGATTATGTATCGGGTCGGTTTGGCTGATCGTCACCCCATCTAAAACCCAAAATCCCCAACTTCTCACGGAAGTTGGGGATTTTGAGTCATGGGCATCTAAAATTTAAGTAATAGTTTTAAATAGATCGGGGCTGCTTATGTTAATGGGTCAGTGGTTAGGATTGTTCGCCCTAGTAGTGTCGCTGTATATACTCTGGCAAATTCGTCAAGTACTATTGGTAGTTTTTGCAGCGATCGTTTTTGCCACCGCCCTAAATAAGCTAGCTCGAAAAATTCAGCATCAGTTTAAGCTGTCACGGACAATCGGCGTACTTGCAGCGATCGGGATATTTAGTGCGATTTTAGTTGGCTTTTTTATTCTGATCGTACCGCCATTTATTAGTCAGTTCCAAGAATTAACGGCGACAAAGTTTCCCGCCATTATCCAGTCTGCCGATCGATGGCGGACTAGTATTCAGTCTTATATTCCAGCTCCACTACTTCCTTACTTGCCAAACCTAGAAGATCTCGATCGACAGATTCAGCCACTATTAAAGTCGATGGCGGGACAATCGCTGACATTATTTTCTAGTTCGTTAGCAGTAATTCTCAATCTCCTATTTGTGGTAATTCTGACGATTATGCTACTGGCTCAACCTAACGCTTATCGTCAAGTATTTATCACTTTATTTCCGAGCTTTTATCGACGGCGTGTAGATGAGATTTTGACTGAATGTGATGTATCGCTGGGTAAGTGGGTCGGGGGTGCCCTCCTGAGCATGGTAGTAGTGGCTGGACTGAGTTTGGTTGGTTTATTAGCCTTAGGTATTCCCCTCGCTTTAGCCCAAGCGATCCTGGCGGGGTTACTCAATTTTATTCCCAATGTCGGGCCGACGATGAGTGTAGTGATACCAATGGCGATCGCATTGCTCGATGAACCCTGGAAAGCTGTAGCTATCTTTATTATTTACCTGCTGATTCAACAATTTGAGAGTAATTTACTGACACCATATATTATGTCGCAACAAGTATCTTTACTACCAGCACTTACTCTGATCGCTCAAGTATTTTTTACGACATTTTTTGGGTTCTTGGGTTTATTATTGGCACTACCACTAACTGTAGTTGCAAAAATCTGGATTAATGCTGTTTTGATCGAGGATATTCTCGATCGATGGCAAGAGCGGCGCGGCATCAATCGTAAATCCAGTGATGGCGAAGAAGTTATCGATCCATCACAAGATCGAATCGGCGAAACAGAAATAGTCGTTACTAGCAAAGAAGGCTAATACTGCGATAACCCGTGGGTACCCTCAGATCTACGCCTCTACTAGTTCTTATGTATTTGTGCAAGATGTGAGATTACCCAATTTTATCAAAGCAATAGATAATTGTCGTAACCTGTCGCTAACTTCTAGATCGACTTCATGACTTCTCAATTGCGCTGGTAAAGCTGCTAACAATTTCGGGTTATTTTCTAACCATTCATTCTGAACTACCCCACTCCAAGTCGCTTCAGAATTGATAAACATATCCCGCAATCGATCCAATTCTTGGAGACAATACTGTTGAAATCCTGCTGCTTCAAATATTGCCGATCGCAAGTAAGTTTCCACCGCCATTAGATCTGCTTCCACTTCAGCAATTACCGCTGCTTCGGGAGTAGGTTCTACGATAAATGTTTCGATAATTGGTTCGGCGATACCGAGAATTTTCTCTCTAATACTGCGATCGTATAGTAAGTCTCGCCCGTATTTAATATAGCGTTTGAGACAGCTAAACGCCGACTCTTCGCCCTCGTAATAATTATCTAAAATATCGATGTCCACACCAATATTTTTAACGATATTCTGGCGCATCTCGCTACCCACAGGAGCGCGAACTAGAGATTCTACCATCGGTCGAGCAAATCGCAAAAATAGCACGCTCAGGCTCCGATTTAGGGCTTCTACATATTCATCAGTATTAGCAATTAGTCTATTTTTTACTTCCTCACTATCGTAGAGTGAAGATGTCATGTAGTTTACCAATTCTAAAGCCTGAGCGCGAAGTTCGATCGCTAATTCCTTCGCTATATCTAAAAGCATCCGACTGATATCTGCATACAACTCTTCGCGCCAAGCATAATTAGCTGGTACACTATCGAATTGAACGATCGAATATTTCTTAAAGATTAGCTCTCGACGTTGAGCAGTTTTAGTCCGTAAATCATTGAATAATCGATCTTGCATCGCCGCTGGACTACCCTTTTGGTCGATATTACTTAGGAATACAAATAGTTTATCCGCAACGGTGATATGTCGATCGCCTTGTTCGGTAAATTTAATAATTTCTAATTCCGCACCCCGAATGCTGGGGAATCTTTGCACCACAATTACCGCGTCACAATCGGATAGCATTTCCCGCGATTCATCAACATGTTTGGCTAAACCAGAATCCAATCCTGGTACATCATAAAAAACGATCCCTTCCACCTGAGCTAATTTGCTCGTATATAATCTCGCTTCAAATACCGCATGGGCAAATTGTTCGTCAGCAACGTATTTGCGTAAGGGTTCTTTAATCTCTTCTAAGCGAGTAAATGGAAAAGTTTTGCGCCCTTCACTCTGCACTTGTTGGAGGGTACTTTGATAGCGTTTAATTGTTTCTAAATCTTCCCTGGCTTTTTCATTTCCCTGAGCAGCTTGAGTTAATTCGGCGAGTAACCGTAAAAAATCTGCTTCGGTGCGGGGTTCTACTTCCAAACGTTGCTCTGAGTCATGAGCGACAGAAAATATCTGAGTCGTAGTAAAGGTACAGCGACTCCCTTTTGCAGGTAATAAATCGCAATCTAACCAAGCATTAATAAAGGTACTTTTCCCCGCTTTTTATAACCCGACTACCGCAATCCGAAACTCGCGCTTCTTCAGTCTTTCTAACTGACGATTGGCGGGGATAGCTTCATCAATCAGAATTTGTATGAGATCTTGAGAGATACCCGTTTGGGGTAATTTGGCTAAATCTAATGCGTGTCGTTGAATATTCAACACGTCGGTTAGTTTAGCTTCGTAATAAGCAGATGCTGTTTTCCAATCCATAATTAAGATGTGTGAGGAGAAATTAAATAACGATTTGATTTACTATGGATGTGTTTTTTTAACAGCGCTTGAAACCGCCGCTAGTGATGCAAAGTCCGCCTATGCGGACTAACACTATACAAGATGTATGTTTACCGTAGGGTGTGTTAGCGGAGCGTAACGCACCATCTTTGATAAGCTCTATTTAAGCGCGATGGAATCGATCGATATTATCGAGATTTTTCAATAGATAAACTCCTTTAACAATTGCATTGGTTAATACATTTCACGACAAACTTCCTTTTGTTTTTCGATTAAGTGCATCTTCACCAGCAGGGAGAAATAACTTGATATAAATATCTCCTTGTTCAGCATAATCTATCCGTGCATTACTGAAATTTAATCCACCGACATATTTGTGTAAATTCTCTTCTGCACAAGCAATGAAGTAAACTGATTTATCAATTAGGTATTGAGTTTGTTCCACTGTTAATTCTTGATCAGGAAGTATCAGGTTGTGGAGTAATAAATCTATTCGATTAGTCGGAACTACTAAACAGATGAAAGCATCAGCCTTAGAAGGGGAGCATCCCACTTTTTATTATTTTGATGGATAATAAATTCCTTGCAAGCTAGACATGAGGGGCTGCGGCGATCGAGACTATTTTATCTCTAGGAATTTTAAAAAGTGGGATGCTCCCCCTTAGAAGTATATATTTCTGTTGGTTGTGATGCTATCGATGATGAATTTGATTGAAATATATCGACACTCTGATTAAATTGAATAAGTTGATTGTGGAACCAAGGTGCTACTTGTTTGAGTACTTCCGATTCACCACGATTCTTTTGCAGTGTCCATGCTAGCTCTAGATCGTCGATAGAAGAAATGGTAGCATTTTCACAGTCTAACTCTTTCATTTTAGTCTGATAGAGATCTTCCTTCCCAATCCACAACGTCCACCAAATTCGTTTGCTTCCAGTCTTCTCTTGTTCTGGTTTCTTCCATGTTCCCATCGTCACTGGAAAACCTGCGACAAAGGAGAAATCTACTTTTCCAATAAAATTTACTTTCATAAGTTCAGATTCAGAGAAATTAATCTCAAAGTTAGGAGCTTTTTCTTGAGTACCTTTTTTGAGATCGTCCAAATGAAACTTAAAAACACACTCAATTGCATCTTGCAAACGATTCATTTCTCTACCTAAAATTTGTTTAGATACGTCATTAATTATCGATTTTAGTATAATTGCTAACTCGTTCAGTTTACGATTAATTTTTTCAACTCTTTTTTCTGATATTCAGTACGTGCTTCAATTGTTTTTCCCGCTTTAGTTTTATAATCTAGGTCAATTAAGTCTTGCAAAATGCCTTCTAACAAGATTACATTGTTTCTCTCTGTCGCAGAAAAGGCTGAATTATCTAGTAAAACTTTACTATTAAATAACGAAGATAAGACTGGATTTAAGATTGCTTCTATACCTTCAGTTAAGACTCTACGCCAATCATAGATTGGGTATAATTTTTCTGCAATTGACTTGTAATTACCTTCTCTGTCTTGGAATTTGGCAATAATTTCCTCTACTTGTACCACGGGATCTTTACTACTGCTACAATTTTTTAAAATTAAGTCAATTCGATCGAATGGCTCCCTTAACTCAGCAGCTCGATCCTTTAGAAATTGACTAAGATTGACCTTTATAGATTCAATTAATCGACGCTCTTTCTGATTTTTTTTCAGAACTATTGATAATGGCGCGAGTAGTTTGAGTTGACCATTCTACTAATTGATACCCCGATTCTTCTTTGAATTTAATAACAGATTGCGGTATGATTAACTGCGGAAAATTAATTTAAATATGATTTTTAAGATCGTCATGGAATCGATCGGCATAAGCTGTCTGCCATACGGCATCCGCCACACGTCCACACTCGTAGTCACTCCACTTTTGAACATTTCTAGGTAAATCGTCTAAAATGTCTTCAGGAATCAGAAAGTTAAAGTTTTTATCTAAGCGGGTACCAGCAGAGCGATCGCGTTTCATCCCTAGACTCAGAAGTGCAGGTAAAGCACTAAGTTTAACTATTTGAACATTTTCAATTTCATCAGTATATTCTGGCAAATAATCCGCTAGTTTAGCTTTAATATCCTTTTCAGTTCTCTGAACAAATCGCTGCTCACTTTCTGGCCAATCTTTATCGGTGCGAAAGACATCAATCCGATTGAGAACAAATAACATTCTCGCAGGTGAGCCGCCTAATTCTTTCACCTGCTCTACCACTTCATCTAAAAGTTTTGCCACCTTATATCGATCGAGTCGATCGTAAATATCCGCATCACTGAGATTTTCCCACTTACCACATTCCCACATCGCGCCAGGGGTATCGTGAATCTCTAGAGCGGGAGTGTCGCTATATTCTACCGTCACTACCCCCGCACTCATTTCTTGTACCGCGATGGGCAATATTTCTGCCCCACAGAGCAAATTTACCAGCGTACTTTTACCACTGCTAGTCGTGCCAGTTGTGGCTAAAATTAAAGTCGGATGCGCCAATTCATCACAGAGTATATCCTTGGCATCAGTCAAATCTGTTGCTAGCTGTTGTAATTCGGCTTGATAGCTATCGGGAAGATCCGCCCCCACCTTCGCTGCAAAACTCTCCCAGTCAGCCGAAATTTGCTCGACTTGTTCCCGAATCGAGTTAAATATTTCAGTCGCGGTTTTTACCATAGCACCCGATTCACCAATGATGTTTTATGTTCGCGCGACTCTTGGAGATTGTCACCGCGATTGTTGTACCTCTAAGGTACCCGCCAGACCGAAACATATAACATTGGTGCGATCGGAAAATCCCCTCCTCGGAGGGGATTTTTTCGTTTGCTGAGTTTGGGGATGATGTTCTGTAGCAGCAGTCACACCAAAAATCGGGTAGGGGCAATTCATAAATTGCCCCTACCCGATTTTTGGCGGGCAATTCATACCCTAATTCAGCAATGCCTAGACAACGATCGGATCGATAATTCCCCCGCCGAGGACGATATCTCCGTCGTACCAGACCGCCGCTTGACCTGGGGTAATCCCAAATTGAGGATCGTCAAACACTAACTTTACCTTGCCATCTGCTAGCGGAATTACGCTTACAGGTACGGCTGCCGATCGATATCGAACCTGTACTTCCGCACGAATTGGGGCTGTTGGTTGAGGGATTGATACCCAGTTAACTCGATCGACTATACATTCTGAACCATGTCCGTCAGCACGAGCACCGACGACAACCCGATTTTTAATCGCATCGAGTGAGACTACATATAGAGGCTCTGGTGCCGCAATCCCAATCCCTCGCCGTTGACCGATCGTGTAATGATGGATGCCGAGATGTTGTCCGAGGACTGCGCCTTGAGTATCGACAATTTCGCCTGGACGTTCGTTGATATATTGGTCGAGGAAGGTTTTCATCGAACCGTGTTTTTCCACCAAACACAGATCTTGACTTTCGGGTTTATCGGCGGTGGATAGATTCAATCCGGCGGCAATTTCCCGCGTTTGGGTTTTGAGCGTGTCCCCGAGCGGAAACATCGTCGCACCTAGAATATCTTGATCTAGATCGTACAGAAAATAGGTTTGATCTTTCGATCGATCGATCGCCCGTCGCAATTGATGCCGTTGCAAATTATCGTCATAGGTAATTCGCGCATAGTGTCCGGTGGCGATGTAGTCGGCTCCTAACTCTGCTTTGGCATATTTGACCATCGGCCCAAATTTCACAGCCTTGTTGCACTGGGAACAGGGTAATGGTGTGATGCCAGCTTCGTAACCAGCCACGAGATAATCAATAATATACTGCTCGAAAGTATCGCGACTATCGACAATCTGGTGAGTAATTCCCAACTGTTCGCAAATTTTCGCCGCGTCTACCATTCCTTCCGAGCAACATTGACCTTTACCCCGCATTAACCAGAGGGTAAGACCGAGAACATCATAACCTTGCTCGCAGAGAATAGCGGCGGCAACAGAACTGTCTACTCCGCCTGAGAGTCCAACAACGACTTTTTGTGTAGATGGCAACATCGAAATTCTTGCTATAACATGCCTAGTCTTAGCTTAACACTTCTCGATCGCCTTTTGGGACGATCGCCTAGTCTAGCCAGCTACTTCCTAACATTAACCTGTAGGGGCGGTGCTTCACCTGCACTGAGCGTAGTCGAAGTGTGCCCGCCCTCTATGGGTTAAGCCGATAATTTAGGATCGCCATAACCGATCGCGAGTAACTAAAAAATTTATCGATCGGTTTTAGAGCATCAGCCGCTATTTTTGCTCGATCGATTGGGCATAATGAAAAGAGATCGTAACGGGTAGTGTAAGCTATTCAAGGAACATCAAATTGTTGCCAAGCGTCGTCAAATCAGATCGCCTGAAAACTAACATCAGAAAATTGTTAGCGAAAACTAGAATTGGTTGAATGTACGATAAAAGACTGAAAATATCACCAATCTCTCAACTTTAAGCTAGATTGTTAAACACCAACTCGAAACCAATATAATATCTAATTTTTTTATGAATACTGCTAGTTTACGGACTTACCTCTCCAAAGGTCTAATCGTTGGTTTGGTGCCAGTACTGACGATCGTCAATTTCCAGTCGCTCGGTGCAGCAGATCCAGTCAAAGGAGGTAAGCCAAAGACTCCAGTTAAGTCCATAGTAGCTAAAATCAGTGTCACAGCTCCAGCCACAGCAGTCAAAAAAACTCCAGCCAAGAAGGTTCCTACCGCCAGGGTAGCCGCACCTCAAAATTTTGCCGACTCTTACACACTCGGTCCTGGAGATCGGTTGCGGATCGATATCTTTAACGTTCCAGAATACAGTGGTGAATTTTTTGTGCTGGGAGATGGTGCAGTCAATCTTCCCGTTGTAGGTGCGATTCCGATTCAAGGACTAACCGTCCAAAGAGCTTCATCACTACTAACAGCTTACTTCTCACGCTACGTCAAACGCCCGATTGTGACCATTAGTGTCCTCGCTCCTCGTCCCGTCCAATTTGCGATCGCTGGAGAAGTCACTCGTGCGGGTTCCTATACCATCCCCTTCACGGCTGACAATCGCAAATTCCCCACGGTTAGCCAAGCAATTCAACTGGCTGGTGGGACTACTCAAACTGCCAATTTACGTCAAGTTCAAGTCCGACGTGCTGCCAGTGGCAGGATTATATCTGTCAACATCTTCGATGTCCTCCAACGGGGTAATACGGGGCAGGACATCACCCTCCGTGATGGAGATACGGTTTATATCGCCCGTTCTGAATCCGTTAGTGCCGCAGACAGATTGCGGCTTTCAGGTTCTAACCTCGCCAATCAAGATGCTACAGTCAAAGTGGCAATTTTGGGAGAAGTTGGCAAACCAGGTACCTACACACTCAGAGGCGAGAGTGGTGCAACTGCTAGCGGTGGCGGGCGGGTCACACCACCTACACTTACAGAAGCAATTAAAATAGCTGGAGGTAGTACTGCGTCAGCCGATCTGAGCCGAGTTAGAGTGCGACGGAATACCCGCACAGGTGCTGGTCAAACCGTGCCGATCAACCTATTGAGTCTGTTGAAATCTGGAGACTTCGGTCAAGATATCATCCTCCAAGATGGTGACACAATTCTGCTACCCACTGCGACCGAGATCAACAACGCTAATAGTACCCTAGTCGCTGCTTCCAACCTCGGCCCACAGTCAATCAGTCCGCCGAAAGTAGTAGTTGTCGGAGAAGTAAATCGTCCAGGTACTTATACCGTGACTGGATCGGGAAATACTACAAATAACAATACTCAGTTAAGTGGCACCGTTGCCCTCCCAACTGTTACCAATGCGATTCAATCAGCAGCAGGGATCAAACCCACAGCCGATATTCGTCAAATTCAGTTGATTCGGACAACCCGTACTGGCGAACAGAAAATCGCTCTCGACCTGTTTAAACTACTTCAGCAAGGCGATACTAGTCAGGATATTATCCTCCAGGAAGGCGATCGAATTTTTATTCCAGTCGCGCAGAATCCTAACGCACAGGATGTCGAGCTTGTCGCATCTTCGACGTTTTCCCCTGTAGCAATTAAGGTCAATGTAATTGGTGAAATCGCCAATAAAGCTGGTCGCGGTGGTACGCTCGAAGTACCTCCCAACACCACTCTCAACCAAGCACTGCTAATTGCAGGTGGTTTTGATAACGTTCGCTCTAATAAGAATGAAATTGACTTTATTCGGCTCAATCCCAATGGTAGTGTCACAAAACGGCTGATCAAACTCAATTTTACCAGAGGCATCGATCCTGAAACTAACCCACGCTTACAAAACAACGATACGATCGTGATCGGGCGCAATGGTCTGACTCGGATCGGGGATGGCTTCAGCACGATCCTGACCCCATTCAATGGTCTACTTAACATCCTCAGATTCTAGAAATAGTTTGTTCCTCCAACAGATCGCTAAATAGAGCAGGAGAGCGTATAAGGAGCGGAATTGCTGACTACAGGCAATTCCGCTCCTTTACCCATTAATGGTGCAGACAAGTATTTATGCCAAAAAAAATGACCTAACTTTAGCAAATTCAATCCGCCGATCGAAACTTAACAAAGAGTAGGGGTTTAAATCCCCCACCTTTTACGTGGATTGTTTTTAACGTAATGGGCGGGAAATCACTGGTCGGGGAAACCGACCGGAACGTCCAGCGGGGTCTAAATCCCCATCTTAAAAACCCAATTATCAATTATCAATTATCAATTATCAATTAATTTAACTATCCACCATCGACCATCCACTATCCACTAAACTAGAATAGCCAGATAATCGATCGAGTGTCCCACATGACTGCTGCGCCCAAACACCAGAAAGCTAAAGCCCTCAAACCCAACAGTAAACGCCCAGCCAAAGAACTGTGTAGCGAATGCGGGTTGTGCGATACCCACTATATTCACTACGTCAAAACGGCTTGTGCTTTCCTCAACCAGCAGATTCCCACATTGGAGACTCAAACCCACGGGCGCAGTCGGGATTTAGATAAAGAAGATGACTTATACTTTGGCGTGCATCAGCAGATGATGGCGGCGCGCAAAATTGAGCCGATCCCAGGTGCCCAGTGGACGGGAATTGTCAGTACGATCGCGATCGAAATGTTGGAGCAGGGGCTGGTAGAAGGCGTTGTGTGCGTCCAAAATACGCCTGAAGATCGGTTTACACCAATGCCGATAATTGCACGGACTAGAGCGGAAATTCTCGCGGCTAAGGTGAATAAACCTACCCTCTCGCCCAACCTATCGATCCTCGAACAAATCGCCGAGTCAGGCTTGAAGAAGCTCCTAGTCATCGGTGTCGGCTGTCAGATTCAAGCATTACGCGCCGTTGAAAAGGAATTAGGCTTAGAGCAACTATATGTTCTCGGCACTCCCTGTACCGATAACGTCACCCGTGCGGGCTTACAGAAGTTTTTAGAAACCACCAGTCGATCGCCTGAAACGGTAGTTTATTATGAATTCATGCAGGACTTCAACGTCCACTTCAAACATGAAGATGGTTCGACAGAATTAGTCCCATTTTTCGGCTTGAATACCAAAGAATTAAAGGACGTATTCGCACCATCGTGTTTGAGTTGTTTCGACTATGTAAACTCCCTCGCCGATTTAGTCGTCGGTTATATGGGCGCACCATTTGGCTGGCAATGGATCGTCGTCAGAAACGATCGCGGTCAACAGATGTTAGATTTAGTAAATAACGCGATCGAGACTCAAGCTGTGATGTCCAAAGGCGATCGCAAAGCCGCAGTTCAGCAAAGCATTCCCGCCTACGATAAAGCAGTCACATTACCGATGTGGGTAGCGAAAATCATGGGCGTAGTCATCGATAAAATCGGCCCAAAAGGATTGGAATATGCCCGATTCTCGATCGATTCTCACTTTACCCGCAATTATCTATTTACCAAGCGAAACTATCCTGAAAAGTTGGAGCAACACGTCCCAGAGTTTGCGAAGAAGATCGTCGATCGGTACAAGTTGCCTGAGTGAATCAGTAGGTTGGCGCAAATAGTTATTACATCAATAATATCTGCATCCTAGACGGTGGTAATTGCCTAAACTTCGGATGAACTTTCATCAACGCATCGAATAAGCCTAAATCTGGGAGCATCCCACTTTTTTAAATGGATCGAAAGTACTAGCTGTCAACCCCTATATTTTGTAAGGCTTTAAAATTATTCTCCGATCGCCTGAATAAAAAGTGGGATGCTCCCCCTAAATCTTCCTGCTCCCAGCCAAATTTATCTGACTGAGCGACAAACATGAAATCGATTTCCAGATCTTCATCGTTTCTGACTTGGATATTCTGAATTGTCTCACCTTTGGACTGATATAAGGAGCGCAGGTAAAATTTAAAAAATCTGTCGTGTTTATATTGAGCCATTAATTTATCAGATCGCAAATATTAAAGTCAGTGAGAATGTTGCCACTCCCACTGCTCTCCAAAACGGAACGTGATAGTTTCCCATCATTCCGCTCCTCAGTAAAACGGTCGTTGTCATTAAAACGTCGTTACCAACATATCGTCAATCCAAATCCAATGACTTGGCTCAACTGGTGGCTTAGGCTTAACACTATTACAGTTAGATTTGTTGCCAGAACTGCCATCGCTGACAGTTTTTGTGTCGTGACAATGCCGATGAAGTAGTTGCCAATTATCATATTTATCCTTACCACCTTTCGATTTGGGGATGATGTGGTCAACTTCTATCGAATCTCCATCTTTAAAATAGTTATGGCAGTGAGAACATTTTCCCTTTTGATCTTTAAGTAGACTAGCTACTTGAGTAGATACTTCAGGATGTTTTCCCATTCTTGTACTCCAATATACCCAATCGCCGTTATATGGCGAGGACTCGCCTTTTACTTTTACATAACTTCTGATCTCAGTTTCACTATGTTTCATTAGCTTTAGAGCCGCTGCGTCTGTTCTGGTAGAAAAACACCAGTTGTCATTGCCAATGGTTTTAAAGTATTTATGACGAATCCAACGCCGACTTTTATTATTATGTCGGCGTTTTCCCCATTTCAAAAGCTTAAAGAATGTCAGTGACATTAATTTACTAAAGACCTTTTTGCTAACAACAGTTGAGTAATAATTACACCATCCCCGAATAATCGGATTTAGTCTTTTAATTAAAATTGCTTAGCTAGCACCGAGCGACTTATCTATTACTTCTGCTATCTTGCTATAATGTCTTTTCTGACCCTCTTTAGATGGGGTGATAATGGTTTTGAATCCTAGTATGTTTCCTTTACCATCTTTTCCTGAAGTATATTTTCCTACGAAAAATTGTCTAACATTAAAACCTAAGAAATTAAATCCAGGTTTTACGTCATTATGAGTCTTCAGAGTGTGACAAATTCGAGTTTTACTAGGTTTTAATTCCAACCCGATGTCTATCAACCATTCTTCTATTGTCTTCTTACACAGATTGATTACTTCATTATTCTCATGAAGAACAACAAAATCATCGGCGTATCTGATTAATGAGATCGATTGTCGCTTATTTGTAACAGATATTTGATATTTGTTATTTTTTTCCTTCATATCGAACTTAGGGGCTAATCCCTTAATCAATTCTTCCAATCCATGAAGTGCAATATTAGCCAATAAAGGACTAATAACTCCACCTTGTGGTGTACCTTCATTTGTGGGGAACATCTTCTTTCCATCCATAACACCAGCTTTTAACCAAGCTCGGATTTGTCTCCGTAGGGTCGGGAAGGTATTTAATTTTGATATAAGTTTAGAATGATTAATACGGTCGAAGCATTTTGAAATATCTGCGTCAAGAACAAATTTGGGTTTGTGCTTGATAGAGTTAAATATTGCTTCAATTCCGTCATGACACGAGCGTCCTGGTCGGAACCCGTATGAATTGGGTTCAAAACGTGCTTCCCATTCCGGTTCAAGAACCAGTTTGACTAACGCTTGCAAGGCGCGGTCGTTCATTGTCGGTATGCCTAAAGGTCTTTCCTCCGTTGTTCCAGGTTTGGGAATCCAAACTCGGCGCGTTGGTTTTGCTTTAGTACCCAGTTTGATTTTATCTACCAAGATGAGACGTTGCTTTGGAGTTAGTGACTTAACACCATCTACACCCGCCGTCTTCTTACCTTGATTATCCTGAGTGACTCGACGAACCGCTAACAGTCTTGCCGACCGAGAATTTATCAAAAGTTTCTGAAGTCTGCGAACTAATTTGACATCATCACGATTAGACGCTTGGAAAATCCGCTTTTGTAACTTATGAACGCCACGTTCTAGCTTGCGCCAGTTAATGTCGCTCCATCCATACATCGATTTAATAATCGTGTTCATAGCATATACATTACTACTTGTAGCTTTTCCTTCCGTAATACCGTGTGTACGTCAGCGTATCCTTCCCATTACAGAAAGGCGTTAGCTTCTTACACAATCTTTCCCACCAGTTACCTACTTTCGTAGAAATTTCGTCTTAGCTGACTACTGAAAGTATTCGACCTCTTACAGAGTAATCCGATGGGTTACTTCGTTCCACATAACCTTTGTTTTGTGACCTGTAGGATGACACCTATTCACCGAGTTTTAGGGTAACGAGAGTACAGAAAGCGAATCTTACACCACCCTTAACTAATCCATTTCTGAATTAGAACTAATGCCCTTTTGGGACTCCCAGCGATCCATGTTTTTCAACATGACTAGCCTTATTTCGCTGGTTTATGATGACGGAGATTCAATCAGTGTCTTAGCATAAGTTATCCATAGTCACGTACTCACGGGACACCAGCTTTAGGCTGCCAGCTCTTTCCGCTTTCACCCCCGCTTCAGGGATTGATGGCTAGTCTCTACCCTGGGGGACGCAGTTTTTACTGCGCTCTGTGTGTTTTCACTCCTGCGTCTGGAGGATTGGATTTGTGATTTCTAGGATATTCTCACGCACCAATAAGGTTAGGTAGTTGTCATCTTCAGGGGATTAAAGTGCGAACTCGACTCATATAGAGTTACCCTAAAGAAGCTAGTCATCCCCCGATTACTCGGTTTCGACTAAACGAATCGCACCGCATATTCATATCGTGCCACAAAATAAGCTCCAACTTGCCGATCGCTATGATGTTTGAAGCCAAATTTATCATATACTGACCGTAAGCGCGGACGCTCTGCAACACAATCTAATCTCACAAAATGTCTACCTAAGTCTCTAGTACGATCGATCGCCCATTGAAATATCTGTGTGGAAATTGAGCCACCTGCGAAGCTCCGCCGCACTGCCAATCGATGTAGAAATGTCGAATCAGATTGAATAATATCTGGCCAAAATATCAAATCTTCGGTTTGAAATTTGACGACACCAGCCGCAATACCTTCACAAAAAGCGATGTAAAATAAACCCTGTTCGATATCTTGATGAATAACCGTTGAGGATATATGCTCCTGTTGCCATAGCAACATATTTTTCTGTTCGAGCCATACCGCAGCTTCAGATAATATTTCTGAAACTGTCGAAAGATCGTCTAGAGTAGCTTGGTGCACTGAAATTGGTATCATTATAATGATAACTGTTAATATTTAATGATGAGAAAATATATCCTCATACTGCAATATATCCAGCGCAACCAATGTCGGTAAAACCTTGAAACAATCCTGCGCTAATTCCCAGCGATCTTCGCGTTGCAATTTAGTAGTCAACTTTTGACGCATACTAATTAGATAGCGGACATCATTAGCAGCATAGCGGAGTTGTGCATCTGAGAGATTTTCAGCATCACCCCAGTCGGAACATTGAGCGGATTTATCGAGATCTACCCCTTCGAGTTGAGAAACCAATTCTTTCAAGCCGTGACGGTTTGAGTAGGTGCGGATTAGTTTACTAGCAATTTTGGTACAGAATATCGGTTGAGTTTCGATGTCCAAACGGTGACGCAATTGCGCCACGTCAAATCTAGCAAAGTGGAAAACTTTGGTAACTGAGGTAGCTTCCATCACCCGTTGTAAATTTGGTGCGGTAGTTTGTCCTTTGGCAATCCGAATTACTGTCAGCAATCCAGGGGAAAATAATTGTACCAAACACAACCTGTCGCGAATATAGTTTAGTCCCATCGTCTCAGTATCTACAGCGATCGATTCCGCCTGTAGATACTTCTCGGTTAGAGCATCATCTAAATCTCGATCGCAAATTTGAAAATCTTCCATGTTGGCGGATGGTAAAGAGGAAACCATCTATATATTAGAGGATGATTCACTAGTCAGCATCCTTCGCATACCAAGCTTTGCGGATGAAAATTTGCGTGAAGTAATATTCGCCCTTTGCATTTTGAACCACGCCAATTCCAGTGAGATCGTACTGACCGAGCATATTTCGTTGGTGTCCAGGACTAGCGATCCAGCCTTTGACGGCAACCAGATCGGGTTGTCCATGACCCGCATTGAAAGCGACATTTTCTGCCACACTGCGGTAGACGATTGTTTTAGAAACTAACTCTGCACGCTGATTAAAACCATCATGGTTCATATTGCTCGATCGAGCCATCTCTTCGCTATGTGCTTTCGCCTGAGCCGAGATCGCCGGATCGAATGCCAATGGTGGTAAATTACGGTACTGACGATATCTGTTCACTAAGTTATGGGTGGTTAATTCCAAGCTATTCATCACAGGGGTAGGGGTAGATTGAAGATTGCGATGAGCCTGATTTGGTGTAGATCCTGCTGTCGAAGATTGACTTTCCTGCCCAGAATCTGCCCCACTTGGGATGCTAAAGCTCACGTCTGCGCGAGCTGTTGTTGCTGTAATACCTATGACTGTAGCCAATGCACCAAAAGTGCCTAAAAAAAGATATTTCATCGGGATTTACTCAAGTTGGGATGTTTAGATGCGATCTTCGGTTCAGCCAGCAAATATTTTTCGAGCGGCTAAATCAAAGATGGCATCTATATTTACAATCCACTGCGATCGATCTCATATCAGGATGTAATCTGGAAACGGGTAAATGTTTGACATCCTCGGTCACTAATTAGCTAAAATAGAGATTGAGATCGATCGCCGACCATCCGCTACGCAAACGAGACTATCACTATGACATCCTATTCCGCTGCTTCTGCTCGCGCTGAAATGAGTGAACTGCGTCGGCTCAAAAGTTTGCTCCCACCCGAACTCCAAAGCTGGGTGACTGTAGAAACTACCGTCGAAGTCAATCCTCCCCTAGTTCGGAGTGAAGAATTGGGTAAAGATCAAGTTGAAATCCAGATCGATCTAGTCAAGTGGGAACGTCTGGCTCTCGATCAACGAAATCTGTTATTTTGGCATGAAGTCGCACGAGTCCAAAATGATACGATCTCTCGTGACGGCTGGGAAATGGCTGCGCTAGCGATCGGGTTAGGTGGTGCTGTCGGTGAGTTGTGGGTACAAGATGGGCTATTATTAGTCCTAGCTCTGGGACTGTGTGGCGTGTCTGGATATCGACTGTATTCGCGCAATAATAGCGATCGCCATCTCAAAGAAGCGATCGATGCTGATGAAAAAGCGATCTCCCTAGCCACCCGCTTTGGATACACTCTCCCTAATGCCTACAAGAGCTTGGGCAGTGCCTTAAAAACTCTGACCGATGACACTCCCAAAAAGAGCAAACGCAAGCACTACGAATCCCGTCTCGACGCGCTCAAACGCAGTGCTACTAAGGCTAAAGATAAAGTCGATCGCGCTCGGACATCTCCTCGCAGTCGCGCTCTAGCCGACGATCGCGAAAACCGCGAAAGTTACAGATAAACAGTTGACAGTTGACAGCGTTTTTGTGAGAGTGGTGTGGATATTGATGCCATCATCGCTAAAAACCCGCTCTTCTCATCAGAAGAGCGGGTTTTATGTTTACTAATCATTAGGAATCTAATTCCTCTGCTTTATCAAAATTTAACTGTCAACTGTCAACTGTCAACTGTCAACTGTCAACTGTCAACTGT
>ENA-OFDP01000116-OFDP01000116.1-metagenomes-genome-assembly--contig:-NODE-116-length-36675-cov-10.619357_pt1 | contig 36675 bp, 36 predicted proteins | sample MGYA00153389_OFDP01 | MGnify analysis MGYA00153389
TTAGGATAAGAAACACCAGATAGATCTCTCTTTGTGAAACAACCCATTTCAAACCTTGTCAACATAAAAACTAAGACTCCTTCTACCTCTATCGACATTGAAATCCATAGTCAAATTCACTTTATGAGTTCAATTATTATTAACTTTTTCTTTGGATGTATTTAATATAATTGGTCAATGCCTATTTTTCAATAAATATAAAAGGAAAAGGCTTAAACCATTAGGTTTAAGCCTTTTCTGAGAATTACTTTATCTAATTATTGAACTGTAACTTCCACTACATTTGTGAATGCTGCTGCCTTTACAGAAGCTGCATCAACAATATAAGTTATAGAATCTTTTGATTTAATAGTGTACTTTTGATTAGTAAGACCAGATATTACTAGTGTGCTACCTGTTACAGTAGTTGTGTAATCAACACCAGCTACTAATACATTACCTGCTGCATTTGTGATCACTAAGTCATGAGCGTATAAGCCTTGGCTTGCTACTGCTAATGCTTCTGTGAATTTAACTTCTATTGTTCCAGCTGCCGCACCATCAATTATAGGGTTAGTAGCAATCAGCTTAGCTACTCTTGCGTCTGCAATAAGAGCTGAAGCATCTTGTGCTTGCATTTTAACGCCTGTCTCTGCAACTAATTTGTCTGCTACAACATTAAATGCTGCAATGATAGCTGAAGTATTAGTTGTGCTTGATGCGTCGATACCGATTATAGTTACATTGATTATTGTTTCATTATTACTATTAATTGTAAAGCTATCTATTGAAGCAACTTCGCCTGAAGCTGTTGTGAAGCCTGAAGCTACTACTGTTGCAAGTGGCTTGTTAACTGTTACAGTTAACTTGTTGTAATCAGTTTGCTTTACTGCTGTCACTGTTGGAGCAGTTTCAACACCTACTGCTTCTGTGTATGAAAGAGCTACCATAACATTTCCTGCAAGATCAGCTACTCTACCTATTGTTAAGTTTGCACCAACAACAGCTTGAGCATTACCCTTTGGAATTGTTATTTTTACAACTTTACCAGTTGAACCGAATAATTGTAGTGTTGTACCTTCTGGTAATGCAGCGCCAGCAAGCAAGTAGTTACCTGCAGCAAGTACTGAGTATTGACCAGTTGTGATCATCTTTTCACCGTAAGTTACATAGATTATGTCAGCTACATCAGCTGTTGCGCTTTCTACTGCTGTAATAACAACATCGTTAGCATTTACTGCTGGGTTTATTGCTGTTAAATCTGTTATTGTGAATGAAAGTGTTACTGTTGCTAAAGCATTAACTGCTAGAGCTTCATCTTCTAATCCCTTAACTTCTACTGTGTAGTTTCCACCAGCAAGCTTTGTTGGAGCAAAGGATAGAGTTACTTTGTACTCATTCTTTGATGCATCTTCAGTGTAAGCAGCTGCAAATGCAGTTGTTACTGCTTTTGAGTTAGAATCTTTAACTACGTAGTTTGCTACATTTTCAGCTTTTGCTTGGTCCATATCTTCTGTGAAGTAAATTACTACTGTGCTTTCATCAGTTACTTTTACTTCCTTAACTGCTGGAGCTGTAGTATCAGCTGCTACTGTTACAGGTAGAACAATGTTATTTTCAGCTTTGTTACCCCATTCATCAGTTATAGCTACACCTGCAGTACCCTTTGCCTTAACAACTAGATTAGTTGTACCAGCTGGTATTGGATATGTGTTAAATGTTAATGTGTAAGTTTTGTTGTCAGCATTTTTAACTACTGAATCAGGAGTCCACGCGCTAAATGTGTGATAGAAGTAATCTTCGTATGCACCACCAGCGTTTGTTGTATCAAGAGTTACTGACTTATTGAATTCAACAACTACTGAAGTCTGTGTTGCTTCCTTAACTATAGCTGTAGGTATTGTTGCGTCTTTTACATATATTAGTGATGCTGTAGCTGAATCCATTGAGAAACCAGCATAGTCTGCATAACCATTAATTGCGATTGAATAGTTACCTGGTGCAAGTGTTGATAGTAGAGTAACTATAGCTTTGTTTGAACCATCAGCTACTGGTACTGATACGCCATATATACCGTTGTTAACCTTTACAGTTCCTGCTGTTTTTATTGGCTCACTAAAAGTGATTTCAAACTTATTTGGTGCTACTAAAGCAACATTTTGTACTGTTGGGATAGTATTGTCAAATACTCTTAATGTGTTTGAATATTGAGCTAATGCAACACCAGCTGCATCTTTAACATTCTTAACTACTAAAGCATAGTTAGCTGGTTGTGTAGTCGCAACTTGCGCGTCTGCAATAGTTACTGTAACAGACTTGTTATCAGCAGAAAGCGTAACTGCACTTGCGTTCGCTCCAGCGATTGTGAAGTTAGCAACTACTACTGTATTCTTATCAACTGCTTTGTTGAAGTTAACAACAAGTTGCTTTAAGTTGTTCATTGTTACTGAAGCTACTGCTAAAGCTACTGGAGCCTTAGTGTAAACGCCAGCTAATACTGCTGCATCAGCTGTTATTACGCCAGATTCAACTAGTGTAGTTGCAAGAGTCTTTGTTCCACCCTTTACAGTAGCCTTTAAAGCTTCGATTGTAGCGATTGCTAAGTCGTTAGCTGTAAAGTTGTTTACTGTAGCAACTTTTGATAAACCTTTTGTTGCTGCAAAAGCTTTAACGCCAGCGTAAGTGAAATCACCTATAACGTCTGTTGTGTTAGCTTTGTAACCAAGAGCTTCAAGCATTACTTTGTAGTATGCTGCTGAATCCATTGGTGCATTTGGATCAAGTTTGTTAGCGCCTATACCTACAAAACCTAATTGTGGGTTGTTCTTTAGGTAAGCCATAACGTTTCTGCCGCCTGCCCATTTAACTTGGCTAGCATCAGCAAAGTTGTTTGTGCTTGTGTATGAAAGAGCTGCTGACTCAAGACCCTTAAGTCTTAAGAACATGATAGCTACGTTTAATCTTGATGGTGTTGTTGCTAAATAAGCTGCTGTAACGCCTTGGCCTTCACCAACAAGCATACCTAGATCTTTAACTGCTTGTGCATCAACTGAAATTGCTGTTGTTGTATCCGCAAATGCTGCTGTAAATGATGAGAATACCATAGCAAATGCAAGAACTAAAGCAATAAGTTTTTTGTTCATCAATTTCTTCCTCCTATAGTTTGGTTAAAAGTTTTTTCATGGTTACATGATACGTTGGGTATTTAGGTCTTAATCAATTTTCTTCGCTTTCTATGGTGGCCACCATATCGATATAGAGTTTAGAAAATTGATTATTTGATTGGGTATGTTAACATAATTCGACACCGAGTGCTAAGTTCCTTCCTGCGTAACAATACTGTAACAACTGTAATGTGTGTGTAACAATCATGTTGGCGGAACAAATTATGTTAACGAATCTTGCTTGTTAAGTATAACTAAAATTATGCGTAATGAAAAGTATAAGTATTATGCATTACATGAAAAAACTAGAAGTTAATTTTTATAAAAAACAGGAACAAACACAGTAATTATAACGTCATGCATGGTATAGAACATGAAAAATTGTCCATATACCAGTTTAAAGGAGGAATTGTATTAATAATACAGAATATATTAATCTAAATTGTCTAAATATAAGGAGGATGAAAATGAAATATATTAAAAAAAGTTTATGCTTGTTGTTAATCGCAGTCATGATTTTATCATCCATGAGTGTGCTATATGCGGATGCAACTGTAATAAAGTTTACTGATATAAATAACAGCTGGGCAAGACAAAGCATCATTAATGTATATAATAAAGGTTTAATGTACGGTGTATCAGAAAGTTTGTTTAAACCTTTGGATAAAGTAACCAATTTTCAAGCATTGATATCTATATCTAGATTGACCAATGCAAAAGAAAAATATGATTTGACAGCATTAGAGTTAAAGTATAAGGATTCTGTACTAGATAAATATAGTGTACCTGCAACTGCACGAAAAGAAACAGCATATTGTTTGGAAGCAGGTATTGTAACTGCGAAGGATATAAGTGCTTTAAAAGCAAATACATATGCAACAAAACAGATTGTAAGTGCATACATAGCAAAAGCCTTCGGGGTGACTTATGATCCTACAAAGCCAATTGTTTTTCTTGGCTACAGTGATTCCATGTTCATTATTAAGGAAAACAAAGCTTACATAAAATACTTAATAGACATTGGAGTAATTAGCAGCAAAGGTGACGCAAAGGGTAATTTTAATCCAGATGAGTTAATCTCTAGAGAAACCTTTGCAAAGATGTTAGATGTAGCAAGTGATAAGTATAAAGGAATAAGTCCGACGACACCAACACCAACAGTGCCAGTTGCACCAACAGTACCAGTTACTCCGACAGTGCCAGTCACTCCACCAGCACCAACTATTCCAACAACACCTACTGTACCAACAATTAAACCGGATTACACTGGAAAGGTTGAACAAGTAATAGTAGAATATGGAGCAATCGTATTCCAGCTTCAAGGTGCTAATAATACAACGATCAAAAAGGATTTTAAAGTAGCGAGTAACATCGCATGCTCTATAGACGGAGTTGAAGGCTCAAATTATTGGAAAATAAAAAATGGAGATAATGCTTTTATCTATCTTAATAAGGAAGGGAAAATTTCAAAACTTATTATAGATAGTAGAATCAAAATAATAACAGGAACAATAGAGAGTTTATTGGTAATGGATAAAGTGGAGCTAACTATAAGAGCCAAAGACGGCAGCTTCAAGAAATACTACCTAGCACCTAGTTCAAAAATTACAAAGAATAAGTACTTGGTTAAATATGATTCCTTAAAAGCTGGCGACAATATAGTAATGACTATTGCTGATCTAGAAGTAGTAGAAATTAACTCGACCAGCACCGTTACCACTGATAGTGGAATAATTGAGAGCATCATATATACCAGCACAGCAAATCCAAAGATTACTTTGATAGGTTTGGATGGTAAAAACAAAGAGTACTTTATTAGGAAGGATTTAGATTCAAAGAATATCTTGATTAATGATAAGAGTTCATATGTATATGATTTAAGACCAGGTATGCAGGTCGCGGTTGAATTAGAAAATGATGAGATAATCAAATTGACAACTACTAGAATCGAAACGAATAGTAAAATAGATGGTAAAGTAAAATACCTTAATAATACATTTAAAATGATAGTATTATCTACATACGGTGCTGATGGAGTGGAAATTACAAAGCAAATATCCGTAGAAAATAGTGAAATAACCAATGTAAATGCTCAAAGACTAACCCTTGATAAGCTTAAAGCTGGAGACCAAGTAACTGTATTTGCAGTAGTAGATGCAGGCAAGCTAAAAGCCAGCTTGATTATATTAAACAATTAGGATTTGCGATGCAAATCCTTTCTTTTTTGTCAGCCTTATGTTTTAAAGCTTTTGCTTGTTTCTTGATTTATAGAATTATCCAGTATATACTAAACATATCCAGCAGATACTTATATTTAGACAATATAATTCTCCAAATGCTATGAAAGTATAGGAGTTCGACATATAGGAGGTGCTTAATATCGAAAAAGAAAATCGAATACATTCTCTTGATTCCATAAGAGGTGTTGCTGCCATAATAGTTGTTTTTTATCACAGCATCGTTTCTTTTCCTTTGATATATGACGCCCAAAACTTAAAAACCAATGGTAGTTTTCTTTTAGATCTTTTTACATATACACCGCTTCACATTTTATGGGCAGGGCATGAAGCAGTCTTGCTTTTTTTTGTTTTAAGCGGTTTTGTACTTTCGCTTCCCTTCTTAAAAGGGACGGCACCCAAATATAATCATTATGTAATCAGACGTATTTGCAGGATTTATATACCGTACCTTATTATCATGTTTATATATATTGGGGTTATCACATTGTTAGGAAACTATAATCCTATTTCTGGACTAAGTCCCCAATTTAATGGACGTTGGGCTCATCCCGTGACACTTGAATCTATGAAATCCGTTGTTTTCATGCAAGGTTTGGACATAGGAAATATCAATGGTGTTGTCTGGAGCTTAATTCATGAAATGCGAATTTCCATTATTTTTCCTTTAATTATTCTAATAGTAATGAAATTGGACTCAAGACTGGCCTTGGGTATTGGCTTGACGGGGGGAATGATACTCCGCCTAGGACTATATTACCTATCTAAACAAATGCAAGATCCCCAAGAAGCTTTCAATATTGCGTATTTTAGCAGCACTGCTTATTATATTGCCTTTTTCTTCTTTGGTGCAGTACTTGCAAAAGAATCAGACAAAGCTCGGAAGCTCGTACAAAAGCTGAAACCTTATCAAAAGCTCATACTGTTCCTAGTAGCTCTCACAACCATCAGCTTCCGGTGGGTATTTCCAGGCTTTTATGAAATAGGAGATAAAGGACCTATTGTATATAGTCTACTGAATGAAACAGCAGGAGAATGGATAATAGGTATAGGCATCGTTTTACTGTTAAGCTTAGTTCTTGGCTCTTCTCTAGCCAATCGAATATTAACAAAAAAACCTTTAGTTTGGCTGGGCAAGGTTTCCTACAGTATCTATCTAGTGCATGTAATGGTTATCATGCTCTCTGCAAGATATTTAAGTCACATAATTCCAATAGAAGTGGCACTACTGCTCAGCCCCATATTGACACTGCCGATAGCCGGGCTAGCCTATCGATTCATCGAAGCACCGGCAATGGCACTTGGCAAACGCTTAACATCAGGCGCAAGAAAATAGATAAGAACAAAAGAGGGGGGATTTGAAATGCAAATCCCCCCTCTTATCGTGCCAGGCACCACAGATGACAGATTTCACTAAGGTGCCAGGCACAGATCTACCTCTGTGGTGCAAGGCATCACAGTTGGTAGATTGATAAAAGGCACATTTGAATAGACTTTGACACAAGATAATAATAGCTGTAAAATAATAGTAATATGAAACCATATTGCTATCTGGGAGGTGCCAGCTGGTGGACAGGATAAAAGAAATGTTACCAAAAGAAGATAGGAAATATACCTATGCCGATTATTTGACTTGGCAAGAAGATAATCAATGGGAACTTATTGATGGTGTCCCATATATGCAGGCGGCTCCTTCGTGGCAGCATCAAGCTATATCAGCGGCATTAATATCGCAGTTTTATAATTATCTATCAGGTAAGGATTGTAAGGTATTTGCAGCTCCTTTTGATTTACGATTGCCTAAGCTTGAAGAACAGGATGAGGCTGTAACCAATGTATTGCAACCTGATATAGTAATTATCTGTGATAGAGATAAGCTAAAAGGTACAGGATATTATGGAACACCTACTCTTGTTATTGAAATTTCTTCGCCATCTACAACTAGAACAGATAGGGTATTTAAATTTGATTAATATGAAAAAGCTGGAGTAAAAGAATACTGGATCGTTGAACCAGACGGGAAATTTGTTAGCGTATTTACTTTGCAGCCTGAAAACAAATATGGTAGGCCGGAATCATATACAGAAGAAGACAAAATAAAGGTAACTGTTTTCTCAGATCTAGTAGTTGATCTATCAGCAGTTTTCGCATCTGTCTAGCAAATCCCCCCCTCTATGGTGCCAGGCACGACAGATAGCAGGATTGATATAATATTATGTGAGGAGCGACACATGGGTCGCCCTCTACTCGTGAATTTTGTAACCACAAAAAAGAGGATTTGCAGTGCAAATCCTCTTTTTATCGTGCCTGGCACGTAAAAAAGTAAGATTTGAATAGGTTTTGACAGCATATATATAATAGCTGTAAAATAATAGTAAATGGGAAACCATATTATGTGAGGAGCGACACATGGGTCGCCCCCTACTCGAGAATTTTGAAATCATGTAGGGGTAGACCCATGTGTCTACCCGAGAATTTGGAGGTAACAGTATGAGTTATGAGCTAAAATATCAACAGTGGCTAAATGAGGATATTTTTGACGATGAAACAAAAGAGGAATTACACAACATAAGACAAAATCCAAAAGAGATTGAGGATAGATTTTATAGAGATTTAGAGTTCGGAACAGGCGGTTTGCGAGGGGTCATGGGTGCAGGTACAAACAGGATGAACCGCTATACAATAGGTAGAGCGACGCAGGGTATGGCAAGCTATATCCTAAAGGCGAACATAACAAATCCTAGTGTAGCTATAGCTTATGATTCCAGACGTCTTTCAAAGGAGTTTGCATCAGAGGCTGCAGCAGTGTTAAACGGCAATGGGATAAAGGCATACTTGTTCGAGGATCTACGCCCAACACCTGAGCTTTCCTTTGCAGTTAGAGAACTTAGTGCTACAGCAGGCATAGTAATCACAGCCAGCCACAATCCACCTGAGTATAATGGTTATAAGGTGTATTGGAGCGATGGTGCTCAGGTAGTTTCATCCATAGCTGAGGAATTATTGGTTGAAGTTAATTCCATAACTGATTTCAGCAAGATAAAGCGTATGGATAGTGAGAAAGCAAAAGAGCAAGGACTTTTGCAGCTTTTAGGCAAGCATATGGATGATATTTATATTGAAAAGGTAAAAGGTCTTTCGCTTAACCCTGATTTGGGAAGGCAGCTAGGAGATAACCTAAGTATTATATATACACCACTGCATGGTACAGGTAATTTGCCTGTTAGAAGGGTACTGGAGGAAATGGGCTTTGCCAATGTTGCAATAGTTCCTGAGCAAGAGCTGCCGGACCCTAACTTTCCCACTGTTAAATACCCGAACCCTGAAGAGCAGGATGCTTTTACATTGGCTATTAAGCTGGCACAAGAGAAAAACGCTGATGTAATAATCGGCACAGATCCCGATTGCGACAGGGTTGGAGCGGTGGTTAAAAACTCTGAGGGAGAATATGTGGTGCTGACTGGCAACCAAACCGGTGCGCTGTTGGTAGATTATATATTATTGAATTTAAAGCAGGCAAACAAGTTGAATGCAAAAAGCACAATTGTAAACACCATAGTGACAGGCAAATTGGGAGAAGCAATAGCCCGCAGCTATGGTGCAAATGTAGTATCCGTGCTTACCGGATTTAAATATATTGGAGAGAAGATAAAGGAATTCAAGGCAGACGATAGCAACGAGTTTGTTTTTGGCTATGAGGAAAGCTACGGTTATTTGGCGGGAGACTTTGTCAGAGATAAGGATGCTGTTGTAGCATCTATGCTAATCTGTGAAATGGCGGCATATTACAAGCAAAGAAATATGAGCCTTTATGAATCGGTGCTTGAGCTGTACAATAAATACGGTTATTACAAAGAAGGACTTGGTTCTATCGCCTTTAAAGGTAAGGAAGGCATGGATAGCATGAGAAGCCTTTTGAATAATATTAGACAAAATCCAATTTCACAGCTAAATGGAGTTAAGGTAGTTGAGTTCAGAGACTACTTGACCTACAATGGGGTAATTCCTTTGCCAAGGGAAAACATGCTTTACTTTATATTAGAAGATAAATCCTGGTTCTGCATCAGACCTTCTGGCACAGAGCCCAAGCTTAAGGTGTATTATTCGGTAATAGGAAGCAGTATGGAAGATTCGAATATAAAGTTGGAAGCCTTAAAGAAAGCGGTATTGGGTGTAATAGAACCAAACGAATAAATACGGGATGACACACGGGTCATCCCCTACATATTATTACATTGATTATGCTTCGTAGGGGCAGACCCAAGTGTCTGCCCTATACTAATGCTATACCTTGAAGTAATTCGAGAAATACAATATAATTTAGTTAAAATAGATTATATATCCAATAGGAGGGTCATACGTGGAAAAGTTAATTATAACCGCATGTCTTACTGGAGCAGAGGTAACTAGAGATGTGCAGCCTAATCTTCCCATAACACCTGAAGAAATTGCAGATGCAGCTTATGAAGCGTGGAAAGTAGGAGCGTCAATAGCTCATATACATGCCAGAAAGCCTGATGGAACTCCAACTCAAGATGTTGAGGTTTATAGAGAGATAAAGAGAAAGATAGAAGAAAGATGTGACATCATATTTCAACCCTCTACCGGAGGCGCAGTCTGGCACTCCAAGGAAGAGCGAATACAGCCTGTAGAGCTTAGACCTGAGATGGCATCCCTTAGCACAGGTACTTGCAACTTCGGTAGTGATGTATTTATGAACTCCGAGGAATACATGGAGACCTTTGCAAAGATCATGCAGGAAAAAGGCGTTAAGCCTGAGGTAGAAATATTTGAAAAAGGCATGATTGACAATGCCATGAAACTCGTAAAGAAGGGCTTACTTACGCTTCCTATACATTTTGATTTTGTATTGGGTGTACCCGGAGCTATGCCTGGAGAGGCAAGGGACTTGATGTATCTGGTTTCTAGCATACCAGCGGATTGCACATGGACAGTAGCTGGCATCGGAAGGTATGAGCTTCCCCTTGCGGTAATGGCTATAGTAATGGGCGGACATGTAAGAGTAGGCTTTGAGGACAACATATACTACTCAAAAGGCGTTGTGGCAAATTCAAACGCACAATTGGTTGAACGAATAGCAAGAATCTCCAGAGAATGCGGCAGAGAGGTAGCTAGTCCTGCCGAGGCAAGAAGAATTTTGGGATTAAGCAAATAATAAGCAATAAAGGTAGGTGAAAACCTACCTTTATTATTTTATGACAACCCTACATATGCAATAGGATTTATCATTGTCCATGGTCGCATTATGTATGTTGCTGATGTAATTTGAAATAATTATACGAACAAACTTTTGCATCATATAAAAGGATTTTCGATGAAAATGTAGAAATATTAATATATTACATAGGGGGATAGTACAATTGAGGAGGAACTACAATGCTTTTTGATACAAATATCGGCATTTCTGTAAGGTGTAACAACTGTGGAAAGCTGATTATGAACGAAATATCACTATTTAACCTATCAAGAAGCGGTTTATGCGAGGTAAGATGCAGCTGTGATAAGGTGGTCATGACCGTCAAGAGCAGTAACTGCAAAAACTTCAGAATATATATTCCGTGTATCGTTTGTGAGAAGGATCATCTGTTTATGTTTGATTCTAGGCACGCCTTGACAGAAAAGGTTAAAATACTTTCTTGCCCTGCCAGTCAAATGGACATTGCTTTTGTAGGCAATAAGGTTTTGGTTGAGGGGTTAGCACGAAAGCATGAGAAGGATTTACAAGAACTTATAAAGGTTCTGGAATTATAATTAAGAATTTTAAAGCACGAGCATCAAACTCGTGCTTTTTAACAGCAGATATAGATTAGTGCTTGCATTATATTTAAAGTTTTGGTAATAATTGATTAGAGGAGTGATAGTCGCTTGAACGAGTTAATGGAAAAAAGTATGAACGATTTAAGAGAAATGGCGAAAGCCATGGGTATTAAAAGCTATTATAAATACAAAAAAGACGAGCTGGTACAGGAAATACTAAATACAATTCACAAAGCTAAGGTCGAGCAAGGAATAATTAAGGAAGATGCTTCAGAAGTTTTAACACCAAAGCCCCTAGAACCATCTAAGATACCAGAGGCACCAAAGGTAGTAGAGCCGCCAAAGGTGCCAGAAACAGCGCAAGCACCACCAGCACAGCGAGATAATGAGCCTAATGTTGAGGCAGAGGATTATCCATTTAAGAAGCCCCTTAATGAAGCAGAAAAGAGATTTTTAGAAAGTAAAGATGTTGAGCAAGGCGGCAGAGCTGAAGGAATATTAGAAATACTTCCCGATGGCTTTGGATTCCTAAGATCTGACAATTATCAATCCGGTGATAAGGACATATACATATCTCCATCACAAATTAGAAGATTTAACTTAAGAACTGGAGACAAAGTAAGTGGAATTACCAGAGCACCCAAAGAATCAGAAAAATTTCAGGCACTTCTATATGTTCAGGGTGTCAATGGCGACAATCCTGAAACAGTAATTCGCCGTCCTTATTTCGAAGATCTCACACCTATTTATCCAGATAAGATGCTTAAATTGGAAACTGAACCTAAGGATTTATCTACAAGATTGATTGATTTGCTTGCACCTATTGGTAAAGGACAGAGAGGGTTGATAGTTTCACCCCCAAAAGCAGGTAAGACAATTTTACTTAAAAAAATTGCCAACGCTATAACTACAAATCACCCTGACGTAGAGCTAATTGTTTTGCTTATAGATGAAAGACCTGAAGAAGTTACAGATATGAAGCGATCCATCAGAGGCGATGTAATATATTCCACATTTGATGAAATGCCGGAGAATCACTGCAAGGTGGCAGAAATAGTTCTGGAAAGAGCCAAAAGACTGGTTGAGCAAAAAAAAGATGTAGTAATACTATTAGACAGCATTACCAGACTTGCAAGAGCTTACAATCTAACTATTTCACCTACAGGACGTACTTTGTCCGGCGGTTTGGATCCAGGTGCACTTTACAGACCTAAGAAGTTTTTAGGAGCTGCCCGAAATATTGAAGAAGGCGGAAGCTTGACTATACTTGCTACGGCTTTGGTAGATACTGGAAGCAGAATGGACGATGTAATATTTGAGGAATTCAAAGGCACAGGCAACATGGAAGTACATTTGGATAGAAAACTTTCAGAAAAGAGAATATTCCCTGCCATAGATATGAATAGATCTGGAACTAGAAGAGAAGAAGCACTGTTGTCTTCTGAAGGCTATGAGGCAATTTTATCAATTCGAAGAGCATTCAGTAACGGTTCAAATTCCGAAGTCACTGAGTATTTGATTAATAAACTAATGGCGTCAAAGACCAACGATGAATTTATTGACATTATTTTAAAGCAAACAAACTTCAGAAGCTAATCTATATGCATTTCAAAAAATAATTGCTTATTCAAAAAAGTTATGCTACAATATATGAGTTGACAGAGAATAGACACAACTAGTGTAAATAAGGCTTTCTTTGAATTTTTTAAAGATTGCTAGCTTAACTATACATAGGCTATAAAGAAAGAGGTGAATAATATGAGAGAAGGAATTCATCCAAACTACGGCGAGGCTGTTGTAAAATGCGCTTGTGGAGAAGTAATCGAAACTGGTTCCGTTAAAAAGGAAATCAAGGTTGAAGTTTGCTCCAAGTGCCATCCATTCTTTACTGGAAAGCAAAAGTTCCTAGATGCTGGCGGACGTGTTGACAGATTTAAGAAGAGATACAATCTCGGCAAGAAGGACGAATAATAATTGAGGTTAAAGCCATTGGCTTTGGCCTCTATTTACTTTTTACTGTAATTATATTTATTTATAAGGGGGACAGGCTATGTATGGGCCAAAGGACCATGGCTGGATTGAAGTCATTGTAGGATCAATGTTTAGCGGTAAAAGCGAAGAGCTAATTAGAAGAGTCAACAGGGCAAGGATTGCAAAGCAAAAGGTACAAGTTTTCAAGCATTGCATCGATGACAGATATGCTATTGATCATGTTGTATCCCACAACGGAACTAGAACTGAAGCAATCAAAATTGCAAAAGCAAAAGACATCCTTAAATATTTGGATGAAGATGCCCTTGTAATAACCATTGATGAGGTTCAATTTTTTGATGATGAAATAGTTGATGTATGTGTCAAATTGGCAGATCAAGGCAAGAGAGTTATAGCAGCCGGGTTGGATCAGGATTTCAGAGGTGAACCCTTCGGACCTACACCGGCACTAATGGCTGTTGCAGAATTTGTGGACAAGGTACAAGCTGTTTGCATGACCTGCGGCAATCCTGCAACACGCACTCAAAGAATGATAAATGGCAAGCCTGCATCTTATCATGATCCCGTTATACTTGTTGGAGCTACAGAAAGCTATGAAGCTAGATGCCGCAAGTGCCACGAGGTTCCTGGCAAGGAGTAGTTATAATACATATAAATGTAGGGGTCGACCCAAGTGTCGACCCTTTTTTATGCAAATAAAAAGATCCGACCCTCTGCTCAGGATGACAGTAAGGCTTTTGCATAAAATACGTGTTATTCTGAACGCAGTGAAGAATCTTTTTTATTTGCTCATTTCTAACCCTTTTTTGAATTCCATCAAATACTTTTCTTTTTCATCCAGCCAATATTTTCTGGCAGGCTTTTTGGTTGTGGGGTCAGGATCAAAATAACTCCACCAAACAGCAATCTTTATATTTGGATAATTGTGCATAGAGTTAAACATTTCTCTTATCCATGCTTGTTTGTCGCCGCCTACCGAGTTAGAGGCAAACTCTGTAACAATCCAAGGATAATCCCTATACATAACGCCAAATCTATCATCTATATGTTTAAATATTTCATTAAAGCTTCGCCATTTTTCTCCTGTTTTCTTCTCGAAATAGTTGCCTGTATTATAGCCTGTGACTCCGATAAGATGGACATAACCATCTCCAGGGTAATAGCATACTTGATTGTTCCAATTCAAAGGAGGATAATCTCTGTCGTTAGGATTGAAAATCCATAGAGCGTTGTCCACCTGCTGTTCCTCAAAAATTCGGTATATATGCCGCCATGCTTCGATGTATAAATCTGGGTCGCACATAGAGGCAATGCCGCTATATACAGTCCAAGTGCCATTCATTTCGTTGTTCAGCCTAAAAAGTACAGGATGCCCAAAATCCTTCAACTGTCTGGCAAAATCTCTTAAATACTCATCATATTCCCCATCGATAATATCATAAACAGTGCTGTGCATGGTGTTTTTGTTGTCTGCTGTATCCTCAGGCAGCACACTCCACATGGTCTGAAGTGTAAGCTCCACTATTTTATCATCTTCGTAAGCCTGTTCCAGCGTACTTTTGGGGAATTCGTGACCAAGATAGATATAATGCAGCATTACAGGGAATTTATAATTTATCTTTTGCTCAATTTCCTTAAATTTATCAAAGGGCTTAAGGCTGGCAGGATAAAAAATTCCCCATTCAACATTATCAGCATTTTTTATCTTGTTATAGTAATCTAAGGCTTCTCCTCCTAAATCAGAGGAATCAGGCTTGAACTTAAGTGCAAAGCTCGGAGGCTTAGCCTCTGTGGCCTTAAATGAATTTATTATATCATTGATTCTTTGGGTATCTTTATTAGGTTCGGAGGTCTTAAAATTCAACATATAAAAGTCTCGCTTACCTGTAACAATAATGGCTTGATAGTAATAGTCTTTTGAGGAAAGGTTTGCTGCATCTCTAGAGAGTACTACTATTTTGGTGTTGTAGCCGTTTATAGTAGTGCTTTTGTGTTCTACAAGCTTTATTTCATTCGCTTTTTGAAAGGTTTCGTTTAGAAGATATTTATAGATATACTTATTGAAATACATATCCAAATCATCATAGGGGGATTTTTCTTTAGAGATTTTGAGGTCAAGGGAATCACTAGTAAACCTTATAAAATAAGGCTGATATGAGTCGTCCATTTGCATATCGCTTAGAACGGTTATATTGAAGCCTAGACCCTCTACATTGTAGTTCTGGGGTATAGGCATTGGTTTACTAATCAGATTTAAAATTGGGTTTGGACGGGGGCTTGCTTTGTAATCCTCTTTGGCAGAAGGTATGCTGCAAGAAGTTAGAATTAAAAGAAATACTGTAACGGATATCAACAACTTGTTTTTCATTAGAATCCATCCCTTCATAATTGGTAAGTAGTATTAGTGTAATCAATTATGAATATTCTAATAGGAATTAATATATTCTACTTGTCTAATATGTCTTTTGAATAACTTAGCTAATCAATCACCCTAAGCGTATTAATTCCTGTATATCTATGTGTTTATGGCTAGTAGTTTGCCATGTTTTATAATTGTTTTATATAATTTAGTTTGGTAATCTCAGCGACCTTGAAAAAAGATGGAAGTAGGGATATACTATTATATACATGAATAAATCCTGCAAATAGACAGAAGTGGTTTGCACTAATTAAATTTAACAAGTGATATTTAATGCAAAACATATTAGCGAGGGTTTAAATTAAGTTTGAAAGGTAATAGAATGAATATAATTAATGCGGAAAATACACAATCAAAAATAAAGCCAAAATCTGTTGGCGGTCAAGCAGTTATCGAAGGTGTTATGATGAAGGGCGTAGATAGCATAGCTATAGCAGTTAGGAAGCCCGATGGAGAAATAACACTTAAAAAACAAGAGCTAAAAAGCAATAGAAAAACCATTTCTAAAATTCCTGTTCTTAGAGGGGTCTTTGCTTTTGTAGACTCCATGGTTCTAGGAGTTCAGTCTCTGATGTATTCGGCACAATTCTTTGAAGAGGATGATCCGAAGGCGAAGGACAAAAAGCCCAATGCCTTTGATAAATTTTTGGAAGCAAATTTTATTTGGATATCTGTTCTTCTCAGCATGTCCTTCACAATATTGCTTTTCATACTACTTCCAACTGTACTGGTAAATGTTTTTGAAAGATGGACAGCAAATACAGTTATACTTAACCTAATTGAGGGTGTAGTGCGTATAGGTATTTTTGTATTGTATGTAACTGCAATATCAGGCATGAAAGATATCAAGAGGGTTTTTGAATATCATGGTGCAGAGCACAAAACCATTTTCTGCTATGAACACGGAGAAGAGCTGACTATAGAAAATGTCAAGAAACATGGAAGACTTCACCCAAGATGCGGTACCAGCTTCCTGTTTATAGTTATGATAGTCAGCATATTGATGTTTTCCATGTTTGAATGGTCAAGTCTTTTCTACAGAATATTTATAAGGTTAGCACTCCTTCCTGTAGTAGCAGGTATATCTTATGAATTTATAAAGTGGGCAGGTAGAAGTTCAAGCAAATTTGCTTGCTATATGTCAAAGCCAGGCATGTGGTTGCAGAAGATAACAACTAGAGAACCTGATGACAGCCAGATTGAAGTGGCTATAGTAGCTTTGAAAAACGTACTTGTAAAGGATACGGAGGCAGACAATTGGTAGCAAATACAATAAAGACTGCTTTGCAATTAGGAGCTCAGCTTTTGAAGCAAAGTGGTTCGCCTAGCGCAATACTTGATGCAGAGCTGTTATTGCTGCAAGGGTATAACTGCAATGGCATTGCTATGAATAAAATTAAGCTAATTACAAATTGTAATGATATAATTCCAGAAAGTGTTTATGAACTATATAAAGAATTTGTGGAGCAGCGGTGTCAAGGGAAGCCGGTACAATATATTACAGGTTCACAAGAGTTTATGGGGCTAGAATTCGAGGTTAGCGAGAAGGTATTGATTCCAAGGGGCGATACCGAGATTATAGTTGAAAAACTTTTAGAGCTAGCAAATAAAGGCAGTGCTTTGAACATAATAGATATGTGCACAGGAACTGGAGCTATTGCAGTGAGCTTGGCGCATTTTTTACATAAGGCTATGGTTACAGCAGTGGATATTTCAGAGGCAGCCCTAGAATGCTGCAGAAAAAATATAGACAAACATGGTTTGCAAAATAGGGTAAGAGCTGTAAAAAGCAATTTGTTTGGAGACTTGACAAGGTTAGAGTTAACAAATATTATAGATATGGTTGTTTCTAATCCGCCTTATATTCCTACAAGAGATATAGCAGGCTTATCGGTCAATGTAAAAGACTTTGAACCAATGCTTGCTTTAGATGGAGGAATAGACGGATTGGATTTCTATAGGAGTATAATCCATGATGCTGCCTCGTATTTAAAAAGCGGTGGAATACTGGCTTTTGAAATAGGATATAATCAAGGTCAGCATATTATGGATATTATAAAGGAGAATGGAAGCTATTATGATTTAGAGTGTTTTAAGGATTTAGCAGGATTAGATAGATGCATAATTGCGCGTAAAAAATAGAGATTAAGTAAACAAGGAGTGGTGTTATGTTAGATAAGCTACAGGCTTTAGAAGATAAATTCGAAGATTTAAGTCATATGATAAGTGATCCAGACATAATAAACGACCAGACGAAGTGGCAAAAACTTATTAAGGAACATGCAGGCTTAGAGCAGATAGTTGAGAACTATCGCAGCTACAAGGAAGTAATGCAGGGCATCGAGGATTCTAAGGCGATGCTTGAGGATGATAATGACAGAGAATTCGAAGAAATGGTCAAGGCAGAGCTATCAGAGCTTCAGAGCAGGAAGGAAACCTTAGAAGCGGAACTAAAGATACTTTTACTGCCTAAGGACCCTAATGATGATAAGAGTGTTATTGTCGAAGTAAGAGGCGCTGCTGGAGGCGAAGAAGCTGCATTATTTGCAGGAAGCTTATTCCGTATGTATACAAGATATGCGGAAAGACAAGGCTGGAAGATTGATATACTAAGCTCTAATGCTACGGATATCGGTGGATACAAGGAAGTTGTATTTGAGATAGACGGCAAGGGTGCATACAGCAAGCTGAAGTATGAAAGCGGAGCACATAGAGTGCAACGTGTGCCGGACACAGAGTCCAGCGGGCGTGTTCATACTTCAACAGCAACAGTAGCAGTGCTTCCAGAGGCAGAAGATGTGGAAGTAAATATCAACTCAAATGATTTAAGAATAGACGTTTTCAGATCCGGTGGACACGGTGGGCAAAGCGTTAACACCACTGACTCTGCGGTGCGTATTACACACCTGCCGACTGGAGTAGTGGTAACCTGTCAGGATGAGAAGTCACAGCTTAAGAACAAAGAAAAAGCTATGAAGCATCTAAAAACCAAGTTGTTGGAGGCAGAAACAGCAAGACACAATGCTGAGATTGCCAGTGATCGTAGAAGCCAAGTAGGTACAGGAGACAGAAGTGAAAGAATCAGAACCTATAACTTCCCACAGGGAAGAGTGACAGATCACAGAATAGGGCTTACAATATATCAGCTAGATTCCTTCATGGATGGAGATATAGTCGAAATGATCGACGCCCTAAACAACAGCGCACAAGCAGAAAAGTTAACCAGCGAAGGGCTGGAGTAATAGAATATACATTATATTCCATGTGAGTTATAATTGTAGGGGTAGACCCAAGTGTCTACCCTTTAATATTTTTTGAGGTAAGGGGATATAATGGAAAATAAATTACCGAATCGCAAGAATTTAAGATTAAATGATTATGATTATTCTCAAGCAGGATATTATTTTGTGACTATATGTACGGAGAGCAAGGGGTCTGTATTGGGCACGGTGGTTGATGGTCTCATGCAATTAAATAATGCAGGGGAAATGATTAAGAATTGGATTGTGAAATTGAATAATAAGGAGGAAGGTATCAAATTAGATGAGTTTGTGATAATGCCTAATCACATTCATTTTATCATAGCTATTGTAGGGGCTGACCCGTGTGTCAGCCCGCAAGGAATAAGCGATAATGCGGGCACACACATGGGTGTGCCCCTACATACAATAATTCAATGGTTTAAAACCATGTCAACAAACGAGTATATAAAGGGTGTTAAAGATGGAAAATATAAACCCTTTGATAAGAGATTTTGGCAGCGCAACTACTACGAGCACGTTATCCGCAAGGATAAAGAGCTACACGAAATCCGTGAATACATATCAAACAATCCCAAGCAGTGGGAATTAGACAAGTATTTCACTTCATAGGTGGCGCTGCCCACAGCGTCTCTCATTCACTCTTCCCTACTTCTATAAATGCATTTGTTGAATATATTTAAATGAAAAGAAATATGCACAAGGCATTTTGGAGGTAACAATGTGAGCAGACTTCTTGCGGTTACAATTATTGGTTTTTTAACTGGGATGATAGGCACGGGCTTAGGTGGATTTCTTACAATGCTTCTTAAAAATCCAAGTAAAAGATTTATGGCAGTGCTTTTGGGATTTACTAGCGGAGTAATGCTGTCGGTGGTGTGCTTTGACCTATTGCCGGAGGCCTTCAAGCTAGGAAGTGTATGGATAAGTTTTGTGGGAATGTTTGTTGGTGTGGGTTTAATACTCCTGATTGACGAGTTTATACCTAGTGAGCTATCTATGACAAAGAATGCGAGAAACAGAAGTGAGGCTGATTATGGATTTATAAAAAGCGGGATACTGCTTGGCATTGGCATAGCAATACATAATTTCCCCGAAGGTCTAGCTGTCGGATCCGGCTTTGCCGCAAATAATGCATTAGGCTTAGGTCTCGCCATAGTAATTGCCCTGCACGACATACCAGAGGGCGTGGCTATGGCTGCTCCGCTAAAAATGGGTGGCATAAGCAAATTTAGAGTATTGATGTATACAATACTTGCCGGTATCCCTATGGGCGTTGGATCCTTCATAGGGGAGGCGGTAGGCGAAATTTCACCGATATTTATCTGTTTGTGCCTGAGTTTTGCAGCAGGCTCTATGCTTTTTATTACCTGTGGAGAGTTAATACCAAAATCTCAAAGCATTTATAAAGGCAGAATATCAACCATAGGAATGATTGTAGGTATTATGGCCGGCATATTTGTTTCTTCAGTATTTTAACTTTATGCACTGAATGGTATAGCTATACAAAGATAAATATAAATAAAACAGTCAGCATCATGTACTTTGATACTATTGCTGACTGTTTTTATGTGTGTTATTATTAATTTGGTTTAAATTTAAGTAAAGTGTAAAACCTATGGAATATATTTTACAAAGGATTTAAGGAGGAACACCTTGAAAACTAAAATTTATAAGCTAAACGAAAAAGATATAGATAGTCAAGCAATTAAAGAGGCAGCGGAAATAATAAGAAAAAGCGGCACGGTGATTTTTCCCACAGAAACTGTGTATGGTTTGGGTGCTAATGCGTTGTCATCTGAAGCTGCAAAAGCAATATTTGCCGCTAAAGGCAGACCCTCTGACAATCCTTTGATCGTACATATAAGCTCTATTGATATGCTGCTTTATGTAATAGGAGAGCCACTTACCGATAAGGCTAAGAAGTTGATGGACGAGTTTTGGCCAGGCCCCTTGACTTTAATATTCAAAAAACCTGCCACTATACCTTATGAGGTTACTGCAGGTCTGGAAACAGTCGGGGTAAGGATGCCCGACAATGCTATTGCCTTGGAGCTTATTAAGCAAAGCGGACTTCCTATTGCAGCACCCAGTGCAAATATTTCAGGTAAGCCAAGTCCCACAAAGGGCGAACATGTAGTAGCAGATATGGACGGCAGGGTAAGTGCGATTCTTTGTGGCAGCAGCAGCAGAATTGGACTAGAGTCTACAGTGTTGGATTTGTCTGGAGCAGTGCCAACAATTCTACGGCCGGGAGGAGTAACCCTAGAGGAGCTCCAAGCTGTGCTGGGTGAAGTGCATATAGATAAAGGCTTAGTCGATCAAACCACGATTCCAAAGGCACCTGGTATGAAATACACGCACTATGCGCCAGAAGCTCAGATGATAATCATAAAAGGGCAGCAGCAGCAGGTCGCAGACAAAATTAGGCAGCTGACAGCAGAACAAATGGATCAAGGCAAAGTAGTGGGAATACTGGCAACAGAGGAAACCAAGGAAAGCTATAGGGATGGCGTAGTAATATCCATGGGAAGCAGAAATAATTTATATACTGCAGCAGCAGCTATTTTTGACGCCTTGAGACAGTTCGATATACAAAAGGTTGATATTATTTATGCTGAATCTCTAAGTGAAGAAAGCATTGGTATGGCAGTAATGAACAGGCTGAAAAAAGCTGCCGGCTTTAATGTAATTGAGGTATAAAGCAATTTCTATGTGGAGTGCGGCGCATTGCAGCTATCTCCATAATATAATGAGGTGAATGGTATGAGGAACATATTGTTTGTTTGCACGGGGAATACCTGTAGGAGCAGCATGGCAGAAGCCTTGTTAAGGAATTTTGCTGCAGAAAACTCTTCTTTGGAGCTTTCCATAAAGTCTGCCGGTACAGCTGCCTTCGGCAATCAAACAGCTTCGCGAAATGCCATTTTGGCTTTGCGGGAGCTGGGTATTGATTTGACCAGGCATCGCTCACAAGTTGTAACAGCAGCACTTATTGATGAGGCTGACTTGGTCTTGACTATGACTAATTCTCACAAAAATCAAGTTTTAGCGCTTAAACCGAATGCAAGTAAAAAGGTTTTTACATTATCAGAATTTACATTTCAAGATATTACTAGGAATATTTCTGATCCTTTTGGAGGAAATTTAGATACATATATTGAATGTAGAAATGAAATAACAGAATATATAAAGAAACTTTTATGTATTTTAGATAGTCAATTAGGAGAAGATTAATATGAAAATTGCAATAGGATCTGATCACGGTGGTTTTAAGTTAAAAAGCGAAATACTAGAGCATATTCAGTCAAAGGGTTATGAGATAAAGGACTTTGGCTGCTATTCTCTTGAGTCAATTGATTATCCTGACGTTGCCCATGAGATTTCAGAAGCTGTCGTTAAAGGTGATTATGACAGAGGAATACTAATATGCGGTACAGGTATAGGAATATCAATTGCAGCAAATAAGGTGCCTGGAATAAGAGCAGCTCTTTGCGGCGACTGTTTCTCAGCAAAAGCATGTAGAGAGCATAATGATGCAAATATACTGGCAATGGGAGAACGAGTAATCGGTGTAGGATTGGCCAAGATGATTACAGATATTTGGCTTGCTACAGAGTTTGAAGGCGGAAGACACGTAGGCAGAATAGGTAAAATCAGCGATATAGAATGCAGATACAGCAAAGAATAAGGAGGAGTTATTATGAAAAAATATAGCAATGTAACAGTTATGGACCATCCAATGATACAACATAAATTAACAATTTTGAGGGATAAAACCACAGGAGTTAAGGAATTTAGAGAGCTGGTAGAAGAACTTTCCATGTTTATGGGTTATGAAGTTACCAGAAATCTTGCACTTGAGGAAGTAGAGATTGAAACACCGGTTTGCAAGACTAAGTCACAGGTGATTGCTGGCAAGAAGCTAGGTATAATCCCTATACTTAGAGCTGGCCTCGGCATGGTAGATGGTATGTTAAAGCTGATTCCTGCTGCAAAGGTAGGGCATATCGGACTTTATAGAGATCCTGAGACTTTACAGCCTGTTGAATATTACTGCAAGCTTCCAAGTGATGTAGCAGAAAGAGATTTAATAGTGCTTGACCCTATGTTAGCTACCGGAGGTTCTGCTGTAGCCGCTATTAATTTCCTAAAAAATAAGGGTGCAAAAAGCATAAAGCTAGTAAACCTAATCGCTGCTCCAGAGGGTGTAAAGGCAGTAGCAGAAGCTCATCCGGATGTACAAATATATGTAGCAGCTGTGGACGAAAGATTAAACGATCATGGGTACATAGTTCCTGGTCTCGGCGATGCAGGGGATAGATTATTTGGCACAAAATAGTGCTGGGGGTGTTTTTATGAGACCTACCTGGGATGAATATTTTATGAGTATCGCCGATATGGTAAAAACCAGGTCCACTTGTATGAGGCGTCAAGTTGGCGCCGTAATTGTAAGGGACAAGCGTATTCTGACCACGGGCTACAATGGAACTCCAACAGGGCTTAAGCACTGTGGGGAAGTAGGTTGTTTGAGAGATGAGCTGAAAATCCCTTCTGGTGAGAGACATGAGCTCTGCAGAGGAATACACGCTGAGCAAAATGCAATTATACAGGCTGCTGTTTCCGGAGTCTCAATACAAGACAGCACGATTTATGTAAATCTTTCACCTTGTATTTTGTGCACTAAGATGATTATCAACGCGGGTATTACAAGAATTGTAACCAAGGAGCCTTACAATGATTCTTTGGCTTTGAAAATGCTTGAGGAATCCGGCATTGAATATATAAAGCTTAATGTTTAAAAATAGTGGAATAAGTAAATAACTTACAATTGACAATGGTTTTACATATATATTTCAAGTTTACGAGAAGATATATGCAAATACATTGAATTTATGGCTAAGCAATTTGACAACAAAAATTGACTAAGCTAAAATTGTAATAGAATATTATATACAAGTTATACAAATATGTGGGAGTGGTAAAATGAAAACTATACATATAGCATTCCTAATTGCTCTGACAATTGCTTATTTGGTAACACCCTTTGTTATCAAGCTGGCAACCAGAGTAGGTGCTATAGATGTTCCAAAAGATAATAGAAGAGTACACACGGTTCCTATACCTAGACTAGGTGGAATAGCCATTTTTATTGGCTTTATGGTAGCTGTCCTAGTAACCTTCAGAATGGATACACGACTAGTTTCTGTACTGGCGGGTGGGGTTGTAATAGTAACTCTAGGATATTTTGATGATATAAAGCCTCTTTCTGCAAAGGTAAAGCTTTTGGTACAGATTTTGGCAGCGGCTATAGTAATATACGGCGGTGTAAAAATTAATATGGTGACCAATCCATTGTCATATATTCTTGAGGGTGCAGATCCTTACATAAGGCTAGGGCTGTGGTCATATCCTTTGACATTGGTATGGATTGTGGGTGTAACCAATGCAATCAATTTTATTGATGGTTTGGACGGCTTGGCTGCGGGAGTTTCCATAATAGCAGCTTTGACTTTAACAGTAGTTGCTATATTCTTAGATCAAAGCTATATAGCGTTACTTGCAGCTACTTTAGCGGGATCAACAATTGGTTTCTTGCCATATAACTTTAATCCCGCTAAGATATTTATGGGAGATACAGGGTCCATGTTCTTGGGTTATATGCTTTCTGTATTAGCTGTAATGGGTGTTGTAAAAAGTGCAGCAGCGCTTTCAATACTGGTTCCTATATTTGCCATAGGACTTCCGATTTTTGATACCTTTATGGCAATAATAAGAAGATCATTAAGTGGGAAGTCGGTTATGGAAGCAGATAAGGGGCATATGCATCACAAGCTTTTGGATATAGGCTTATCTCATAAGCAAGCAGTACTAACAATGTACAGCGTAAGTGCTATATTAGGGTTTAGCGCAGTTGCTTTGGTAGAGGCTAACCTCAAAGTAGCAGTTATCTTGGTACTAGCGGTTTTTTTCTTAGCCTCATTGGGGGTAAAATACTTGGGGCTAATAAAAACAAAGACAAAGGCGAAGACAAATAACAATATAAATTTATAATAAAGTTAGGTGAGAGCTAGTTTCTCACCTTTAATTTGGTATAGGGGTGGGTTTACAAGCCCATCTAATATGGGAGGAAGGTGCAGTATGATAAAGGTACTATCAATATTTGGGACGAGGCCGGAAGCAATAAAAATGGCTCCTTTGGTTAAAGCATTAGAAAGGCATGAAGCCTTTGAATCCAAGGTTTGCGTAACTGCGCAGCATAGAGAGATGCTGGATCAGGTATTAAAGATTTTTGATATAACACCTGATTATGATTTGGATATAATGAAAAACAGACAAACTCTAACGGATATCACAACAAATGCGCTGTTAGGCTTAGAAAAAGTAATTAGAGAGTGTCAGCCTGATATTGTACTGGTTCATGGGGATACCACAACCACCTTTGTTGGTTCTTTGGCAGCTTTTTATAACAAGATAAAAGTCGGACACGTAGAAGCGGGACTTAGAACCTTTAATAAATACTTCCCATTTCCAGAGGAGCTAAATAGAAAGCTTACAGGCGTTATTGCAGACCTGCATTTTTCTCCTACAGACAATGCCAAGTCAAATTTATTGAGAGAGGGCATTGATGAAGAGGGCATATTTATAACAGGGAATACAGCCATAGATGCACTAAAAACAACTGTAAGTCGGGACTTCGAGTTTTGCTCACCCTTACTTCAGCAATTAGACTACCAAAGCAAGAGAGTTATAGCTGTAACTGCACATAGAAGAGAAAACATTGGCGAGCCTCTTCATAACATATGCGAAGCATTAAAATATATCGCGGAGAAGCATGAGGATGTAGAAATCGTATATGCTGTACATAAAAACCCTGCAGTTAGGGAAATAGCAAATGAAGTATTGGGGAACTGCCCAAGAGTGCATCTGCTTGAGCCTTTGGATGCAGAAGAAATGCACAATTTGATGGACAGAAGCTACTTGGTAATGACTGACTCCGGCGGACTGCAGGAAGAAGCACCTTCCCTTGGCAAACCGGTATTGGTTCTAAGAAATGAAACAGAAAGGCCAGAGGCAATTGAGTTTGGAACTCTCAAGCTTGCAGGCACAGATAAGGATAACATCATAAAGCTTGCCGAGGAGCTTCTAAATGACAAAGCAGAATACAACAAAATGGCCAATGCAGTCAATCCATACGGGGACGGCAAGGCATCCCAAAGGATTATAGAAAGCCTCCTATACCATTTTGGGCAATTACAAACAAAACCAAAGGATTTCGAAGCAAAAGATAGAATTTAATATAATGTAGGGGATGACCCATGTGTCATCCCTAAAACCGTGTAAAAAAATAAAAAAAGAATCATGCAATACAAAAGTATAAAAATAATAATTTTGATTTAAGTTATGGAGGTGTAAAGGTGAATAAAATTAAGACTTTAGATCAAGCCTTGGAAAATATTAAGGATGGAATGACCATCGCTGTTGGTGGATTTTTGGGAGTTGGAACTCCAGAAAAGCTTATTGATGGGATAATTGCGAAGGGTATAAAAAACATTACGCTTATCTGCAATGATACTGCTTTTCCAGACAGGGGTATAGGCAAATGGGTAGTAAACAAAAATGTAAGCAAGGTTATTATATCCCATATAGGTACAAATCCTGAGACTGGAAGACAAATGAATGCTGGAGAATTAGAGGTTGAACTTGTACCTCAGGGAACTCTTGCAGAAAGAGTTAGAGCTGCAGGTGCTGGTCTTGGAGGAATACTTACTCCTACAGGAATAGGGACTATTGTAGAGCAGGGCAAGCAAAAGATGACCATAGATGGCAACGACTACTTATTAGAGCTTCCTTTAAAGGCAGATATTGCACTTATAAAGGGCAGCATCGTTGATAAAAAGGGAAATGTCTATTATAACAAGGCAACAAGAAACTTCAATACATTAATGGCTACTGCTGCTGATTTGGTAATTATTGAAGCAGAGAAGCTAGTGAATGTAGGAGAAATTAATCCTACGGATGTTATGACGCCATCAATATTTGTAGATATTATTGTAGAATAGGGGGTGGATTTTGTGATTCAAGATAAGGATAGAAAACGTGAAGTAATTGTCAAAAGAGTAGCTAATGAACTTAAGGATGGGGATTTGGTTAACTTAGGAATAGGATTGCCTACACAAGTAGTTAATTATATACCTGAGGGAGTAGATGTGCTGCTTCATTCAGAAAATGGCTTCGTTGGTTTAGGACCAACTCCAAAGCCTGGAGAGGAAGACAAGGACATAGTAAATGCGGGATCGCAGCCTGCTTCTCACGTTAAAGGAGCAGCCTACTTTGACAGTGCAATGTCCTTTGCAATAATAAGAGGCGGTCACTTGGATGTAACAGTCCTAGGGGCGCTGCAGGTTGATCAGAAGGGTAACCTTGCTAACTGGATGATACCGGGAAAGATGGTACCTGGTATGGGTGGAGCCATGGACTTGGTGGTAGGTGCAAAAAGAGTTATAGTTGCTATGGAACATACTGCTAAGGGCGAACCTAAAATACTCAAGCAATGTAATCTTCCACTGACTGCAGCAGGAGAGGTTGATATGATTGTTACAGATATGTGTGTAATGAAGGTTACACCTGAGGGCTTGCTATTAACAGAGATTGCACCTGAGACAACGGTTGAAGAAGTTATAAGCATGACAGAAGCAGAATTAATTATATCAAAAGACTTAAAGGTTATGGATGTATAAATAAATTGGGCGGAATAATATCTGTCCTTTTTTTATTGGAATTGTAGGGGCAGACCCATGTGTCTGTCCTTAATTATTTTCCGTAAATGAAATTATCTATAGTAGGGGTAGCTGCCCTCAGCTACCCTAAAGCACCTTCACGCAAACATTTTTGTATAAAAAATAATACCTCGGCAATAATTTAAAGGAATATGTTTTGCACGTAATGGATTCAATAAAATGTTTAGTGCAAAACACGTTATAAGGAGGGGGATTATGAGGAATAGATATATTACTTTAGTATTTATAACTTTTTTGTTAATCGTAGTAATTGTTGCTAATAACGGCTTTGGGTTAGGGGGAAAGAAGGTATCTGTCGAGGATTCACTGATAAAAAGTATAGAAAGCACCAAAGCTCAAGTAATTGAAAGCACATTAAGCACTTGGTCAAAAATTGATGATAGCTTCATGACGGCACAGCAGGTTGAGCAAGAAATGAAAGCTATTATAGGAATCATTAATCCAGAAAAGTCTACCATAAATATTGTAAAAGAGCAGGATGAAGATACTAATAAGCAAACTTTGCATGCCAGTGCAGGCAACAGGAACTATAGTGTTGCTGTAGAGTCTGTAAGGACTGATAAAGGTGGAGAAACTTATGTTATTATAGATGTTTCTATTGATAACAGTACTGCTGAGCTAGTGGCAGAAAAGAAGAGCTTGGAAAGTTATTTTGCAGCCAAAAATGTAAAGCCAAAGATAAGCAGCTGTGTTATTGGAATATATGATGGAAAACTCACAGAGAGTGAAATGCGCACTAAAATTGCAGATGCGATGAACTCAGTAAAAGCAAAAGAGGTGGAAGGTCTAGCTAGTGAGGATTTAAACAGTATTTCTGCATTTAGCGGAAATATTAATAGCTTTGTTATATCAAATAATAAAAAGGTAAATATGCAAATTGCAATGCGCTACAGCTCCTATGACGGCAAGACATATATCTGGATTGGATCACCCTTGATTCATGTAGAATACTAACTACAAAGGACTTATAAATAATTTATAAATTGTATTATTTTGACAGGAGGAAAGAAATTGTCAACTTTAATAATAGAAAATTCTTGTCAGCTTCAAGGTACTGTAAACATTAGCTGCGCAAAGAATGCAATCCTCCCTATAATAGCAGCATCGTTATTGACTGAGGATAAATGTATCCTTGAAGAGGTATCGGCCCTAGAGGATGTAAAGGTAATGGTAGAAGTAGTGAATTCTCTAGGCGCTGAGGTTAACCTAAGCAAGGAGAATATACTGGAGATTTCTGCAAAGAAGATATTAAGTCAAGATGCAGACTATGATCTGATTAGAAAAATGAGAGCATCTTTTTTGATAATGGGGCCAGTGCTTGCGAGAGCAGGCAAAGTTAGAATATCACTTCCTGGGGGCTGTGCCATAGGCTCTAGACCTATAGATCTACATCTTAAAGGCTTTGCTGCTATGGGTGCCAATATTACACTGGGTCATGGCTACATTGAAGCCCGTGCCGATAAACTGCGTGGCGAAAGCATTTATTTGGATTTCCCCAGCGTAGGAGCAACCGAAAATATCATAATGGCTGCATGTTTGGCAGAGGGAATTACAATCATTGAAAATGCCGCAGAGGAGCCGGAAATAGTTGATTTGGCAAACTTCTTAAGTAAAATGGGAGCCAAAATAAAAGGCGCAGGTACTGACACTATAAAGATTGAAGGGGTCAGTCATCTTAAGGGCACTACACACGTTGCGATACCTGATAGAATAGAAGCTGGAACCTTTATGATGGCGGCAGCGGCCACAAGGGGAAATGTCCTAGTTGATGGCGTTGTGCCGGAACATGTGAAGCCTATTACAGCGAAGCTTAAGGAAATGGGCGCAGAGGTTTTTGAATATGAAAAGTCTATAAGGGTAAATGCATCAGAAAGGCTTAAGTCAGTTGATATAAAAACAATGCCCTATCCAGGCTTTCCTACGGATATGCAATCTCCTATAATGAGTGCTATGTGTGTAGCTAAAGGCACTAGTGTAATAACGGAAACAGTATTTGAAAATCGCTTTATGCACATTGGGGAATTAAAACTAATGGGTGCCAAGATAAATGTAGATGGACGAAGTGCAATCATTGAAGGTACTGAGAGACTAAGTGGTGCTAAAGTAAAGGCTACAGATTTAAGAGCTGGGGCAGCACTGATAATTTCTGCTCTATGTGCGGAAGGACGTACAGAAATATCTGAAATCTATCATATTGATAGAGGTTATATAAATATTGAAGAAAAGATGAGAAAATTAGGAGCCAACATTATAAGGGTAGAATAATATTATTTAGAAATAAGGAGCGAATAGCCTAGGCTATTCGCTCCTTATTTTTATATGCATTATAAATGAGATTGTCCAATTCTTGACTGCACTTAAGCACCTCTTGATTTTGGGGGCCATACAATTCAATAAGCTTGTACAACTTGTCCCTCAGCTGATCTATTTTCTTTGTTAGAAGCTTTTTCATAGTGACTCCCTCCAATATCATAAATTTGCCTTGTATATAAAATTCGTCAATAAAAGTCATTTTCCTACCGCAAATTATAAAATTCGTTCGACAAATACTGGCAAAATATGCAGTCATATATCTGCATTAGCTTAAATACAATGGTATATAGACTAAACATTTAGGATTAATTCATATATAGCACTAATTGATATTATTAGAAAAGTGTAGGGGTAGACCCGTGTGTCTACCCTAACTAAATCTATAGGAAGAGGGGATTTGTTTGAAGAGAATCTTGGTATTGCTGCTGGCTTTAATGATTGTTTTGTTTGCACTGCCCTTATTGATTTTAAAAGGCTGTCAAAGTGAGAAAAAAGATGTAAAGGTTATTGAAAATTTCGGCTCAACGCAGATATCAGTGTTTAATGTGGAGAAAAATAAACTTCAAGAAATGAATTTGGAAGAGTATGTTTTGGGTGTTTTGGCAGGGGAGATGCCCTCGTCATTTCAGCTTGAGGCACTTAAATCTCAAGCGTTGGCTGCAAGGACCTACACATTAATGAAAGCAAAGGCCTATGGTGGCAAAGGTTGTGATAAACATCCCGGAGCAGATGTCTGTACTGACTTTGCACACTGTCAAGCCTTTGAAGATCCTAAATCAATAACATTTAACTATGACAAATATAAGCAAGCAATATTAGATACAAAAGGAGAGGTCATAGTCTATGATGACAGCCTTATACAAGCTGTTTTCCATTCAACCAGTGGCGGCAAGACAGAGAATTCAGAAGAAATCTGGACAAACAAAGTTCCATATCTGAGAAGTGTAACAAGCGAATTTGAGGAGGCATCTCCAAAGTTAACAACCGAACTTGATATTAAGATAAACGATTTCATAGCTGCTATGAAAAAGCTAGATAGCGGGGTGCGGCTTAATGCTAAAAGTATCCAGAAGCAAGTAAAGATTATGGGTAGAAGTGAAGGCGGCAGGATAATAAATATATCCGTTGGTGGCAAAGTATTGAGTGGAAGTGCAGTACGTGGGGCTTTGAGTCTTAACTCCTCTAATTTTGATATAAGTTACCAGGGAGATACCATGAAGTTTAGCGTACTTGGATATGGACACGGGGTGGGTCTTAGCCAGTATGGAGCAGATGGTATGGCACAAAAGGGTGCTAAATATGATGAAATAATAAAACACTACTATCAGGGTGTAGAGATAGTAAAAATAGAAGATTTGGTCAAAACATGGAGCAGTAGTAATTATAAGGCGTCCAGTCAATGAGGGGGCATATGTGCCGTAAATAATTGTAAAATAGTTGCCAATGCTTGTATTATTTAATAAATTACGGGAAATAATACTAGTGGAGGTGTAACAAATGAAATTCAATGATTTATTTAAGAATCGTAGGAATATTTATTTTGTTTCTTTGATAATTATAGCATTGCTATTAGCTGGCGGAGTTTGGCAGTATAACAATTATATAAGCGGCAAAATGGCAGGGCTTGATTTTGAAGATCAACTGGATGAACTGGATAAGCTGTTAGAGGAGCAAAATGATGTAGGTGTCAAGATTATAGAAGACAGAGTTGTTGACGGTGGTGGCGAAGAACCAATAAAAGAAGTAGCGAATACCAATGCCGCTCCCCCAAAGAAGACAACACCAGTATTACCAAATACACCAACTGCAAGTAATGGTGATGAAAAGGCTATAACCGCCTTAAAGACTGAGGCTGTAAATATAGACACCATGATTGTTCCTGTATTTGGGAATATATCTACTGACTACTCAGATATAGAGCTTGTATATTCTAAAACAATAGACAGCTGGGTAACACACTCTGGCTTGGATCTAAAAGCAGAGGAAGGCAGCCCGGTTAGAGCAGCCTTAGATGGGGTTGTATTAGAGACCGTCAATGATGCACAGTGGGGATTAACAATTGTTTTGGATCATGGAGACGGCATATACACAAAATATAGTAATCTTTCAACTTTAGACCTTGTAAGCAAAGGGCAAAGCTTGAAAAAAGGTGATGTTATAAGTGGAGTAGGCAAGACTGCTCTATCTGAAATCGCTGAAGAACCACACTTGCACTTTGAGCTTATGAGAGATAAGAGGAACATTGATCCTAAGAATTATTTGCCTAAAAAACTCAAATAGTGCAAATGCAGATACTTACAACTTTAACAAATCCAATGGTTTTATGTTCTAATCAAAGAAAATTTGCATATTAATGTAAAAAGACACCAATAAGGGGGTTGTAGTAATTGAAGGATTACATTGAAGAAAGAGCGTTGGAAATAGCGAAATATATCATAAGCAGCAAAACTACAGTTAGAGATGCAGCAAGGATTTTCGGAGTATCAAAGTCCACAGTCCACAAGGATGTTACTGAGAGACTACCTAGAATTAATCCAAGCGTTGCTATGCAAGTTAAGGAAGTTATGGATCAGAATAAAGCAGAGCGGCACATCAGAGGCGGAAGAGCAACAAAGATAAAATACCAAACTGTAAGCTTATAATAAGGTCAGTAATTTCATAAGCAATTACAACACACCGTTTAAACGAGGGAGAAATATCGACCTTGACAAAAGAGCGAAACATAGTTACCAACTGAAGAGTTTGTAGATATCTTTGTACCTCGTTATAAAATTACATAAGTTTTCCTATAGGGCCGGTACGATTAAAAGCACCGGCTAATATATTTTTTGGTTTAAACGCTAAATACATGGTAACTGCAATTACGTAGGGGCTGACCCCTGTGTCAGCCCTTTAGCTTAAACTTACCTTCAAATCTGCACCCTCTGCATTACAACACACTGTCAAATAGCTCTACAGTATCCCTATAATAAAATATTATCACAAAAAGAAGGAATTTAGATATTTTTGTAGAACGTAAAGATTGCATAACTTTGTTGATTTTGAGAGTGATTTACATTTAAATAAATAATACAATTATATTAATGGGGGTAGTTTTATGTTCGGTTTTGGTGGACAAGATATAGGTATAGACTTGGGCACAGCCAGCGTTTTAGTTTATATTAAAGGTAGGGGCATTGTGCTGCAAGAGCCTTCTGTGGTGGCAATAGATAGAAACACAAATAAGATCTTGGCAGTGGGGGAAGAAGCTAGACTAATGCTTGGCAGAACTCCTGGCAACATAGTAGCAATAAGACCTTTAAAAGAAGGTGTTATTTCTGATTATGAAGTTACTGAAAAAATGCTAAGATATTTTATAGATAAAGCAGTTGGTAGAAGAAGATTATTTAAACCAAGAATGATTGTCTGCGTACCTAGTGGAGTTACAGAAGTTGAGAAGAGAGCGGTAAAAGATGCTGCTAACAATGCTGGTGCAAGGAATACCCAGTTGATAGAAGAACCTATAGCGGCTGCCATTGGAGCTGGACTAGATATCGCAAAAGCTAGCGGCAACATGATAATAGACATTGGGGGAGGTACTTCAGATATTGCAGTTATTTCCCTTGGTGGTATAGTTGTTTCTACTTCAATTAAAGTAGCGGGGGATAAATTTGACGAGGCTATCGTTAGATATATGAGAAAAAAGCATAATGTCATGATTGGTGAAAGAACAGCAGAAGAATTAAAGATAAATGTTGGTACTGCTTTCCCAAGAGAAGTGCAAGTAAAAATGGAGGTCAGAGGTAGAAATCTTATCTCAGGACTTCCAAAGACTATGGAAGTTAGCTCTGATGAAATGTTGGAAGCATTGGCAGAGCCAGTTTCAGCCATAGCAGATGCAGTGCATTCTGTGTTAGAGAGGACACCACCTGAACTATCGGCAGATATAAGTGATAGAGGAATAGTTATGACAGGCGGAGGCTCTTTGCTACATGGCTTGGACAAACTGATATCACAAAGAACAAATATTCCTGTGTATATTGCTGAGGATGCCGTATCATGCGTAGCGATAGGTACAGGACAATCCTTAGATAACTTTGATTTACTCATGGAAACTGATGTAAATTCGGGCAGGAGAATGTAATTAAATAAATATGAGTTGGCTTTTTGTCAACTCTTTTTGTTTTGTAGGGGTCAATTTTTATTCTGACTCATGAGTTTATCTAAAACTTAAATGTTTATTAAAGTTTCTCTATTAATCTGTCGATAAATTTACTGAATCGAAATAATAGGTAGGTATTAATATGATAAGAGGATTATATATAGCTGCTTCTGCAGCAATATCAGAGAATAAAAGAATGGATGTAATATCTAACAATATAGCTAACGTTAATACTAGTGGATTCAAGAAAGACACTATAATTACAGAAAGCTTCCCTGATATACTGATGAAAAGAATTGGGGCTGCAGATTATAAGGATATTGTTGCTAAGGCGCCTATTACAAGTAAGATAGGTTATATTGGCAAGATGAACAATGGTGTCCGCGTAGATGAAGTATTCACGAACTTTGAGCAGGGACCTATTAGCACTAGCGGAAATCCATTAGATTTGGCTTTGCAGGGCAATGGCTTCTTCAGCATAGAAACACCAGCCGGAGAAAAATATACCCGCAGCGGTGAGTTTACGCTTGATAGTGAAGGGTACATAACGACTAAGGAAGGCTACAAGGTCTTAGGTCAAAATGGTCCTATACAAGCTAATGGCAAGAATATAATAATTAATGAAGATGGACAAGTTTTCAGTGATGGAAATGAAATAGATACATTAAAGCTAGTAGATTTTAACGATTATACACTCCTTAAAAAACAAGGAGATGCACTATATATAGATGCCAGCGGTGATGCAGGAAATACAAAGGAATCAGAGGGACTTGTACTACAAGGTTCTTTTGAGGCTTCCAATGTAAATTCTGTTAAAGCTATGGTGGAGATGATTACCATGATGAGATCCTACGAAGCAAACCAAAAGGTAATCAAAACTCATGATGAATTATTAGGTAAGTCCGTAAATGAAGTTGGCAGAGTATAGATATTAAAAATGGAGGGTTAAGATTATGATGAGAGCACTTTGGACTGCAAGTACAGGAATGATGGCGCAGCAGTTAAATGTTGATACGATTTCAAACAATATTGCGAACGTAAATTCCGTAGGCTATAAAAAAACAAGAGTAGAGTTTAAGGACTTGTTGTATGAAACTATGGAAAAGGGCATGGTAAAAGACGGGAAAGGCAAACCAGTAAATTTGCAGGTTGGCCATGGTGTAAAAGTTTCAGCCACAACAAAGTCTTTTACTGCGGGAAATCTGGACAATACATCTAATCCATTTGATTTAGCCATAGATGGAGCTGGTTTTTTCAAAGTAATCGGCCCAAAGGGTGATGAAATGTTTACGAGAGATGGAAGTTTTAAAAGTTCTGTTGACGGAGAAAACATGAAGCTGGTTACATCGGATGGTTACTTTGTTCAAGGCGTCAATGGAGAGATAGATCTAGGTTCAAATGTAAAAGATATTGTAATTGATGAGACTGGTATGATAACTGTAAAGAGAACAGACGATACTTTGGAGGAAATTGGAAATATATCTATTGTTACCTTTGTTAATCCAGCTGGATTGGAAAACGTTGGGAAAAATCTATATAAATCTTCCTTAGCCAGCGGAGAAGCTTTTGATGCAGCGGAAGACAATTCTGCTGGTGGAGTTCTTCAAGGTTTTTTAGAATCCTCCAATGTACAGGTTGTTGAGGAAATGGTTAAGCTAATACAGGCTCAAAGGGCTTATGAAATTAACTCTAAGTCAATACAAACAGCAGATGAAATGCTAGGTATGGCAAATAATCTTAGAAGATAGTAAATTAGCGCGTGATGTGAGGTGAAAGTATGGTTTCCTCAATTAATGGAATAAATAATAACATGGATATAAACATAAAAGCGAGTAAGTCTAAGGTAGAACAAAATGGATTTGAAGAAATACTTCAACAGATACAAGGTGAAAAAGATGAAAAGAAGCTAATGGATGCTTGTAGAAATCTTGAATCCGTATTTGTAAATATGATGTTCAAACAGATGCAAAGCACTGTTGAAAAAACTGGGTTGACTGATGGTGGCTTTGGCGAAGAGATATACAATGATATGCTGATAGAAAAATACTCTGAGGAAGCAACCAAAGGAAGTGGCTTAGGACTTGCTCAGGTAATGTACAAACAATTATCTAAAAATATAAATAAGATAGAAGAGGTTTAAAATGCTGAACAATATTGATATTCAAAACATAATACCACATAGATATCCATTTTTACTTGTTGATAAAATTACAGAGATCGAATACGGTAAAAGAGCAATAGGAATAAAGAATGTAACAGTAAATGAACCTTTCTTCCAAGGACACTTCCCAGGCAACCCTATAATGCCAGGGGTACTTATCGTAGAGGCTATGGCGCAGGTTGGCGCAGTTTCTATACTAGGTATGGAACAAAACAAAGGTAAGCTTGCAGTATTTGCTGGAATTGACAACATGCGATTTAGAAGACAAGTTGTACCCGGTGATACACTAAGAATGGAAGTGGAGATGTTAGTCTTCAAAAGAGGCATAGGTAAGGCAAAAGCTGAAGCTTTTGTTGGTGATGAAATGGCAGCTTCGGGAGAGCTAATGTTTGCAATAATTGAAAATAAATAAAAGGTAGGCTGTCATATT
>ENA-OFDP01000118-OFDP01000118.1-metagenomes-genome-assembly--contig:-NODE-118-length-36508-cov-6.274957_pt1 | contig 36508 bp, 36 predicted proteins | sample MGYA00153389_OFDP01 | MGnify analysis MGYA00153389
TGTGGTACAGGTCGGTCTTCCAATCCATGCGCTCGGCAATCGCTTCGATGATCAGGTCGCACCCCAAGAGTTGCTCCATATGTTCTTCGTAGTTGGCCTGCTGGATGAGCGCTGCATCTTCGGCCACGCCGAGGGGCGCGGGCTTGAGCTTTTTTAAGCTCTCGATAGCCTTAGTAACGATACCGTTCTTGGGCCCTTCTTTCGCAGCCAAATCAAACAGCACAACCGGGATTTTGCAATTGACCAGATGCGCAGCAATTTGCGCGCCCATCACGCCCGCGCCCAGCACGGCTACTTTTTTTACGGTGAATTTTTGCATTTTTTGTTTCCCTACTTTCAAGCCAATGCTTCGTCAGTTTCCATCAGGGACTTGGCACCGCTGCGTGCCGTGCGCATCAGCGACGCTGTTTCAGGGAACAGCTTGGCAAAGTAAAAACGAGCAGTTTGCAATTTGGCGATGTAAAACTTGTCAGTGTTGCCAGCGGCGATTTCACGCAACGCGACTTGAGCCATGCGCGCCCAGAAGTAACCAAATACCAGGTGGCCAGCAACGCGCAAATAGTCCACTGCAGCAGCGCCCACTTCGTCGGCATTTTGAAAGCCCTTAAAACCCAGTTCAGTCGTGAACTTGGTCATCTGCTCGCTGAGTACTGCCAGCGGGTTGATGAACTCGGCCATCTTTTCGTTCACGCCTTCTTCTTGAACCAGCGCGCCAATCAGATTGCCGAATTTTTTCAGGGTTGCGCCGTTGTTGCTCAGGATTTTGCGCCCCAGCAAGTCGAGCGACTGGATGGTGTTGGTGCCTTCATAAATCATGTTGATGCGGTTGTCACGGGCAAATTGCTCCATGCCCCATTCCTTGACATAACCGTGGCCGCCAAATACCTGCAGGCAGGCGTTGGTAGCAATATGGCCGTTATCAGTGAGAAAGGCTTTAACGATGGGTGTCAGCAGCGACAGCACTTCGCCGCTTTCTTTGCGCACCGCTTCGTCAGGGTGCTCGTGCTCTTTGTCAAGCAGCACCGCGCAGTAAGTCGCCAGGGCGCGGCCACCTTCGGCATAGGCCTTGGCGGTCAGCAGCATCTTGCGCACGTCGGGGTGAACAATGATCGGGTCAGCCGCTTGGGTTTTGTCCTTTACGCCTGACAACGAGCGCATTTGAATGCGGTCTTTGGCGTAGGCCAATGCGTTTTGATAGGCCACTTCAGTCAAACCCAGCGACTGGTTGCCCACGCCCAGGCGCGCGGCGTTCATCATCACAAACATGCCGTTCATGCCCTTGTTGGGGAGGCCGACCATCGTGCCGATGGCGCCGTCTAAAACGATTTGCGCCGTGGCGTTGCCGTGGATGCCCATTTTGTGCTCCAGGCCGCCGCAGTAAATGCCGTTGCGTGCGCCCAGCGTACCGTCTGCATTGACCAGGAATTTAGGCACGATGAACAAGCTGACGCCCTTGATGCCAGGGGGCGCGTCAAGCAATCGGGCCAATACCAAATGGATGATGTTGCCTGACAGGTCGTGTTCGCCAGCGCTGATGAAAATTTTGTTGCCTGTGATTTTGTACGTTCCGTCCGGCAGCGCCTCGGCCTTGGTGCGCATCAGGCCCAGGTCGGTGCCGCAATGCGGCTCGGTCAGGCACATGCTGCCAGTCCATTCGCCGCTGGTCATTTTGTGCAGATAGGTTTGCTTTTGCGCTTCAGTGCCGTGGGTGTGCAGCGCGGCGTGGGCACCATGCGTTAGGCCGGGGTACATCGTCCACGCCTGGTTGGTGCTGTTCAGCATTTCGTAAAAGCACTGGTTGATGACCAATGGCAAGCCTTGGCCTCCGTAAGCGGGGTCGCAACTCAGGGCGGGCCAGCCGCCTTCAACATACTTTGCGTAAGCTTCTTTAAAACCCTTGGGCGTAGTGACGGCGTGCGTTGTTTTGTCGAGCGTGCAACCTTCCTGATCGCCACTGATATTGAGCGGCAACAGCACTTCGGTTGCGAATTTGGCGCCTTCTTCCAGTACTGCGTTGATGGTGTCAACGTCGGCGTCAGCATATTTGGTGATAGGTGCCAGTTCAGCGGTGACGTTGAGCACTTCGTGCATCAAAAACTGCATGTCGCGAAGCGGGGCGTTGTAAATCGTCATAAAAAACTCCTTGGAGGATAAAACTTTGAAAACTAAAAAAACCTGGAAAGTAAAACGGGGTGGACAAGAATCAGGCAGCGCTGCCGTAACGCTCAAGAATGTTGGCGAAACCCTGGTTGGCCCGGGCAATAGAGCCTGGTGTTTTCAAAAAACGGGCCTCGTAGTGCAGTGCCAAAATCAGACCGTGAATTTCAAACGCCATTTGGTGCGGGTCAGCGTCAAGCTTCAGATGGCCGGTTTCCTGGGCCTGCACCAGCGCTCTGAAAATGGCGGCCAGCCAGGTCTTGACGGAGCCTGCCAGCGCGTCACGCACCGGGCCGGGGCGGTCGTCAAACTCCACTGCACCACTGATAAACAGGCAACCCGAATCAATTTCAACCGAGGTGCGGCGCATCCAGTTCTGGAACAGCAGCTCCAGGCGCGGCAAACCGCGTGCAACATCTAGCGCAGGGTAAAAAACCTCTTCCTCAAAACGCACAAAGTACTCGCGAATCACGGAAATTTGCAGCTCTTCACGCGAGCCAAAATGCGCAAACACACCCGACTTGCTCATGCGCATGACTTCAGCAAGAGCACCAATGCTCAGGCCCTCCAGGCCAATTTGTGTGGCTAAACCTAATGCAGCGTCCACAATCGCGGCTTTGGTTTGCTGGCCCTTGTGTACTGTTGAGCCAACCGCATGCGGCACGATTATGCGATTGGATTTGGATTTAAAGTCAACAATGACCATGGCGTGTAAGTAGGCTGAAGCAAAATAAAACGAACGATCGTGCTATTTTGCCACTTTCCCCGCGCCGATGGGGTCCCAAATCACTTCAATAGGGGCGGTTATCTAAGTTTTTTAGGGGTTAACGCTACACGACACGACCGCGCGCCGAACGGCCTCTGCAGACGCTACAGCAGCCTAAATACGAAGAAATACGCCTTCAGCGCAACAAAAACGCGCGCAAGCAGCTATTGATTCAATAGCGACACAATGGTTAGTCGGGTCAGGCTTTCTTGTACGCCACCACCGCCTGCCGCTGCTTACCCAGCCCTTCAATACCCAGTGTCATCACATCGCTCTTTTTGACATACAGCGGCGCTGGTTGACCGTCCTTTTTCATGCCCATGCCCACGCCGGGCGGCGTGCCGGTGGTGATGATGTCGCCGGGCTCCAGCGTCAGAAAACAGCTGACGTAACTGATGATTTTGGCGACGCTGAAAATCATGGTTCTGGTGTTGCCGGTTTGCATGCGCTTGCCGTTCAGGTCCAGCCACATGCCAAGCTTTTGCGGGTTCGATACGTCGTCTCGCGTCACCAGCCAGGGGCCAACAGGGCCGAAAGTGTCGCAGCCCTTGCCCTTGTCCCAAGTGCCACCGCGCTCGATTTGAAATTCACGCTCGCTGACATCGTTGACGATGCAATAGCCTGCCACGTGGTTCAACGCTTCTTTTTGTGTCACGTAACGCGCGCGCGTGCCAATAACCACACCCAGCTCTAATTCCCAGTCAGTTTTAACCGAACCCTTTGGCAGCATCACCGGGTCATTCGGCCCCTGAATGCAGCTGGTCGCCTTCATGAAAACAATCGGCTCTTTAGGGATTGGCATGCCGGCTTCAAGAGCATGGTCGGCATAATTCAAGCCAATGGCGATAAATTTGGGCGTGCCCACCACCGGGCAGCCCATGCGCGGCGACCCTTTGACGAGCGGCAGCTTGTCGGCTTTCAGCTTTCGCAATTTGGCGAGCGCTGTATCGCTGAGCTGGTCAGGTCCGATGTCTTTGATTTGAGCGCTCAAGTCGCGCAGCTTGCCTTCAGCATCTATCAGGCCTGGCTTTTCCTTACCGGCTTTGCCGTAGCGAACGAGTTTCATCAAGCTTCTTTCTAAAGTTAAAAATTCATATCGTTATATCGTTATATCGTCATACCGCTATCGATTCTGCAAGTTTGTCCAGTGACAAAAGCCGATTCGTCGCTGGCTAAAAAAACGACCAGTGGTGAAATTTCACAGGCCTGCGCCAGCCAGCCCATCGGCCGGCATGCGATGAAGCTTTTGCGTGCAGCGGCGGGGTCGTCGTACGCATTGATCCAGTCGCCGAGTGATGGCGTGTCGACCGTCCCAGGACAAATAGCGCTGCAGCAAATGCCTTGCCCAAAAAAAATCTGCCGCTACGCTTTAAGTCAGCCCAATAAATGCAGCTTTCGTCGCGCTGTATACGAAGCGATTGTGAACGCCTTTGACGCTGGCAACGCTAGCCATACTGGTGATGTTTCCATGCCCGCTGGCGATCATGCGCGGCAACGCGGCTTGAATCGTCCAGCACTGAGAGCGCAAATTCAAGTCAAATGCAAAATCCCATTCCTCATTCAGCGCGTCCAGCGCGGTACCGACGTGCACAGATCCCGCGCAGTTGAACAGCACATCAATGACCGGCATGTCTGCAATCAATTTCTGGATGGCCGATTTGTAGAGCACTTCGAGCGAAGCGGTGTGGATGTTTGAAACACCCGCACAACTGGTCAGCAGCTGTGCATTGACGTCAGTGGCCCAAACCTTTGCGCTCTCAGCAGCCATCGCCAGTGCGCTTGCCTTGCCAAGGCCCTGGCCTGCTGCAGTGACCAGCACGATTTTTCCTTTTAGTCGCATGCTTGTCCCCTATCGACGGTGTGCAGTGTCACGTCTTGAGTTTAGTAGACACGCGCGCTCCGTCTACTGCCATGGAACACGTACACAGTTGCTGGTGTTACCGCGGGCACGCTCCTGGAATCCGGCGCGCCGGACACACCCACAAACTCTACCGTGCCAATGCTGTTTCAAATACCCTTCAAGCCAAATATTTACGGGCGTAAGCAGCTATTACTTTAGTAGCAAATGGTTCGTCAGCGCAAGAAGCTGAAACCGTCGCTGCCAACCTTGTCCTGGCCAACCTGAGCGGTCACGACTCGCACGGCATTGGCATGCTGCCGCGCTATGTGGATGCCGTGCTGGAGGGTGAGCTGATACCCAACGCGCCCGTGGCCACGGTGCTTGACATTGGCACCATGCTAAGGCTTGACGGCCAGCGCGGCTAGAGCCTAGTAGTTGGCAGACAGGCCATGGAGCTGGGCATTGCCGGAGCCAGAGCGCACGGAACTTTGGGGAGGATTGGCCAGTTCGCAGAAATGGCGGTTGCAGAAGGACTGGATCGCTGCATCAATGGGTTGCTCGGCACGCTGATGGCGTTTGGCGAGCACAAGGGCTATGGCCTTGCCGTAGCGTGTGAGCTGCTGGGAGAGGCACTAAGCGGCACGCGGCACCAGCCGCCAAGCCGTGAAAACACCAGCAGCGGGCAGTCAGCAACAGCATGCTGCCATTGCTGATTGACCCTGCAAAATTCGGCATGCAAGCTGCGTTTGAGCAGAGACCGCTCAGTTCATCGACTGGTTCGAGCAATGTCCGACCGCCGACGGCTTTGACGCGGTGCAGCTTGCGGGTGACCCGTAGCGCTGAAACCGCATGAAAAGGGAGCGCGATGGCATTGCGCTTGGCGCCGCCACCTGGGCTGAAATTGTTCAGGCCGCTGCAAAAGCAGGTGTAAAGCTGGGCGGCAATTAGCTGCGCAGCGCCGGTACTTCGCGCACGGTACTGCCTGCCACGGCAAAGACCCGGTCGCCCGCTACCCGCTCAATCGGGTGCATACCCGTAAAGCTGCCAAACGCGGGCAGCACGCCTGCTGCGTTGGTTGCAACGTCGCCCAGCACAAAGCACGGTAAACGCAGTCTTTCTTTGCCAGCGCCATTGAGCACGACACACGGGTGCGCATGGCCTGCCAGCACATAAGCGCCGGTTACCGCCTGCGGGTGGTGGCAAAGCGCGAGCGGCACACCGCCGCCAGTCAAACCGGGAACAACGAATGGCTCATCCACCACACGAATGCCGAGACTTGCCGGCGGGTCACCAGCATGGTCGTCGTGGTTACCGCGTACCAGGGTGATGGCCAGTTGCGGGTGCTGGCTGCGCCAGTCGGCAAGCGCTTGCTGGGTTGGCGCAGCGTGGGCGTGGGCCGAGTGTAAAAAGTCCCCCAGAAAAATCAACTGCTTGGATTGCGTCTGCGCCGCCGCTTCGGTAAGTCGCTGCAACGTTTCACTGGTGGTGCCATGGGGTACTGGCACACCCCGCGCCCGAAAACTGACAGCTTTGCCAAAATGCGCATCGGCCACCAGCAGCGTGGCGATGTCAGGCAGGTGAACCGCTCCGCTGGACAACAGGCGCATACGCCACCCGGCACAATCAATATCAAGCATAAAATTCGGCTTCTAGCCAATCGATATGGGCGCAGGCTGCTATAGTAAATATAGCTCCCGTGTCTCGCGCGCCGCTGCGTGTCAATCCAGCAAGATCGCCAGGCTGGCATCCAGATGCTCAGACGGCAGGCGCTTAAACCCTGACCGCGCGAAGCGCTGCAAGCGCCCCACCATGAATGCGGTAATGACCGATGCGCGTACCTGTGCGTCAACCGTCGGCGTGGCAGCACCGTTCGCGCTGGCCGCATCACGCAGCGTTTGCTTGAAACTCGATTCGAGCTTGTCGAAGAACTGGTTCATGCGTTCTTGCAGCCGGTCGTTCTCAAACACCAGCGCATCTCCCACCATCACACGCGTCATACCGGGATTTTTTTCACCAAACTGCAGCACCAACACGACGAGGCGGCGGGTGCGCACGGCGGCATCGCTCTCGCGATCAGCAATCTGGTTGACCAGGCTGAAAACGCTCTGCTCAATAAACTCAATCAAGCCCTCAAACATCTGCGCCTTGCTGGCAAAGTGGCGGTACAGCGCGGCCTCGCTCACGTCCAACCGCGCGGCCAACGCAGCGGTGGTGATGCGCTCAGAACCAGGCTGCTCCAACATTGCAGCCAGCGCCTGCAAAATTTGCACACGCCGTTCACCCGGCTTGGGCCGCTTGCGGGCCGCAGCGTCAGTGGCAACTGTGTCGCCGCTCTGGCTGGTTTCTACTTCAAGCGCTGAATCAGGCATAGGGCGTAAGTTGCTAGGTGGGCGGTTGCAGGAACGAAAAGCGAGGCAAGGGTGATTGAGGTGGCTTTAACAACCGTCTCAAAATGATTCTCGCACAGCGCTATGACGGCGCAGCGCAAGAGTCATGCGGGTTTACCTGCTTTACGCCTCTACAAACGATGTGGGCGTTACCGTTGGCGCATCAATGGGACCGAATCATGGTTCCAAAAGCCTGCTCAGTCAAAATCTCTAGCAGCAGTGCGTGCGGCACACGGCCATCAATAATGTGCACCGAGTTCACGCCACTCTTGGCTGCATCGAGCGCACCTGCAATTTTCGGCAGCATGCCGCCTGAGATGGTGCCATCGGCAAACAGCTCGTCAATTTCGCGCGCCGTCAGGTCGGTCAAAAGCTGACCGTCTTTGTTCAGCACACCAGGAATATTGGTCAACAGCAGCAGTTTTTCAGCCTTCAGCACAATGGCCAACTTGCCGGCCACCACGTCGGCATTGATGTTGTAGCTTTCGTTATCTTCGCCAAAGCCAATCGGGCTGATGACGGGAATAAACGCATCGTCTTGCAAGGCGCGCACCACGCTCGGGTCAATGCTCACAATGTCGCCAACAAAACCCACATCGTGCGCTTTGCTGGGGTCTTTGTTGTCTGCCATGCTCAGCTTTTTGGCGCGAATCAAACCACCATCGCGCCCCGTCAACCCAACGGCTTTGCCCCCCGCCTGGTTGATCAGCCCCACGATGTCTTGCTGTACTTGTCCCGCCAGCACCCATTCAACGACTTCCATGGTTTCGTCATCGGTCACCCGCATCCCTTGAATGAACTCGCCTTTTTTACCCAGGCGGTTCAGGGCAGTTTCAATCTGGGGGCCACCGCCATGCACCACCACAGGGTTCATGCCGACCAGTTTTAGCAGCACCACGTCTTCAGCAAAATCAGCTTGCAAAGCCGGGTCTGTCATGGCGTTGCCGCCGTACTTTATGACCATGGTTTTGCCATGGAATTTGCGAATATACGGCAGCGCTTGCGCCAAAATTTCGGCTTTGTCGCGCGGCGAAATGTGGGACAAATCCGGGTCTGCAGCTGTAGCTTGGGTCATGGCATCTCGCCTGGAGCGGTAAAAGTTACGTTGGTTTTATTGTGACCGATGTCCAGCGCAGCGCTCGGCAGCTAACGGCGCAGCCAGCTCGGCACTTTGAAACGAATGATGGAGATATAAGCCAGCACATACGTCACCACAAAGACCCCGCAAAACACCATCAACACAGACGTGTTTCTTCAAAACAGTACGGCTGGAACCACCGACATCAAAGTGAATCCCCCCAAATAGGGAGAAGTGCGATTGTTCCGCATCAACATGCGGCGCGATGCGTCATCATGAAACACCCGGCGAACGATTCGCCGGTGAATCAGCTGGTGGAAATGCAACGCATCAGCCACGCCGGGGAACTGACCCCGGGCAAGCTTGCGGTATGTGGAAAACACTGTCTCCCACACCGGGTAAATGACCAGCAACATCGGAAACCAGGGCGAGACCTGGGGGTGGCGCTGCACCAAAAAAATACCGCCTGCAGCGATTACGATGCCCCAAAAATAGGCACCACCGTCCCCTGCGAAGATCATGCTGCGGGGATAGTTCCACAATAAAAAACCCGCGCTGGCCCCAATCACACACACCAGCACGCCGGCCAGTTGCCGATCGCCCAGTTGCAGAGCCACGTGCATCAGGACCGCGCAAATCATTATTGCCACCGTGCCTGCCAAGCCGTTGAAGCCGTCAATAAGGTTAAAGGCGTGAGGCAAACCAGCAAGCGCCAACCAGGCCAAAGCGATACCCAACCACGGCATGGACGCCCACTTGGTATCCATAAAATCCAGTCCAAGCCGCGGCACTGACAAACCCAACAGCGCGCAGCCCAGCGCCGCCGACAGCCCCGTGAATATCAAACGCCAGCGTGCGCTCAGGCGCTGGGTACAGTCCTCATAGGTCCCGGCCACTTTGGCCGGAATCAGCATCAATAAAAAGGCGCAAACAGCATTCCATGAAATAAATGCGTTCAGGTAAGTACCGATCTTGGGGAAAAGCGTCATGGCCGTCCAGCCCGTGGCGCAAGAAACGATTACCGCCACACCACCGAGCCGAGGAATATGCCCTTTGTGAAACCGCTGCACGGAATCTGCCGAATAACTACGAGCGTGTGCACGCAAATTCACTATCAACAGCAGTGACATGATCCAGCTGATGATCAGGCAAAAGACAAACAGGCCAACCATTGATTTATTACGGTTTAATTTCGAGCCTCTAGGCTAGTAGATAAATTTTGGCAAAACCATTGTCAAAAAAACTTCTTAGCTACTTTAGGTTGGTTACGGGTCCAGACGATACAACTCTGCAGCTGTAAGTTGGGGTGGTGGCCAAAAACCTTTTAGGTCAAAGCGCAATGAAAATAGAATTCACACTTCTTGTTTTTTGCACATCTATTGCTTTCGCCCCTGAAACGAAAGCAACTTTCATACTTTTGTAGCGCTTGAACCCCTCAAAATTATTCACGATCTCTGTAGTCAGTCACGGCCATGGTGCTCAAGTTGGGCAGCTGCTTCGGGCCGTCAAGAAATGAAGTGACGCCTCTCTCAAAAAAGTAATCGTTACTGTAAATGCGCCCGCTCTTGATACCGGATTTTTTAGCTACCAAGCTGGTGATTTTCCTTTCGTGCTCGGAAGGTGCCAATGACATTGCTACACCTTGCGTCATAAATTTACAGTGCAGGGTTGTGCTGTTTCAGTCGGCTTCCTTTGCTCTGGCGGTGGGTTGATCCAAGCCGCATTGGGCATGGGTTTCAGGCAAGGGCGGATACCCTTGAATCGGTTGGGCGTTGCGCTAAAGGCCGCATTCAGCGTCGCTTGTCTGACCTGCCGCATGGCCTGTGCCTGCCCATAGTGCACGCTGTGGGGTGTCATGTGACCACGCCTGAATGGCAATGCTGGGCGTTGTACCAAGCAAAGAATGTCTGGCAATGGCTCCTGGCATCTTCGATGCTGCCAAAGCGCTCCGGGGAGTCGGATCTGTATTTCATGGTCTTGAATTGCGACTTCGAATACGGGTTGTCGTCCGAGGTGCAGGGGCGACTGTGGCTCTTGGCCACGTCCAGATCCACCAGCAAACTGGCTACCGGCTTGGAGCGCATTGAGGTGCCCCGGTCCGGGTGCGGCGTTTGCGCACCCGGCATCACGTCGTGACGGGCCACGGTATCGGCAATTGCTGGGCCAGCTCCGCGCTCTCACGAGGCGTGCTGGGGTTAGGTCATGCACGCCAGCCATCAAGGACTCGCGAGCTTCGTGAGCGGTTCGAGCTGCTCCAACAGCGCGGCAACTTTTTTTTGGACCTCGATGACCAACTGCGCATTGCTCAGTTGCACCCGCAGTTTGTCGCGCTCACGCGTGACCAGCGCCAATTGCTTGGGCTCCTCACGTGCTGGGGCAGCTTTGGGGCCACGCTTTTTAGATTCGGCTCCACTGAGCTCACCTGCCGCATATTGGCGGCGCCATGTGGCCAGTGCAGATGAGTACACGCCTTCGCGGCGCATCAGTGCACCGATTTCACCAGGCTTGGTGCACGCGGCGGCGACAAGCACGATGCGGCGCTTGTCGGCGTTGGTTCTGCTGCGACGTTTTGCAAGGGGGACGACTTCGGAGTCGATACTTGCAGGCAATAGCCGCGTCGATACAGGCGCATCTTCAGTCGCCCTTCGGGCTCCTTGCGATGCGCCTGTATCGACAGAGTCTTTGGCTGCATGCATCCGTGCCTTGGGTTGATTGCTGATCTTCATACCTACCTCTTTGCTCTCTAAACTGACAGGCGTAGGTGTAGCAATTCATTCTTGCACGGGGGGCTTTGCGTCATCCAGAACAGTCAACCGCGGGGATTTGGAGCCAACCAAAACCGTACTTTTCAACAATGCGAGCGGAACAATTTTTTCGTGATGAATCCTAATCTGGAGTTCCTGAAAATCCGTTTTTTACGCTCTTGACAGCCCTGTCTAACAATAAAACGGCTTGCGCATATCCAATTCAGGTTTCGCACCTTGGCGTGCAGCAAGACTTCGAACGCGACCTGCCCACACGGACAGCAATTTTGAAACGGCGCTTTGCAGCAGCCAGTGGAGGTTCGCACACACCAGCCCGGGCGCAATGGGCAAGCGGCGCATTCATGGCATTCAATTCAGCAGCTTTCCGCGGCATCGCCGGATTTGACGAGCGCTACTTCATGTACTGTGAAGACGTTGACATTTGCCTGCGGCTCCAACTGGCTGGTTATCAACTGGCCCGGGCAGACACCACGGTGGTTCACCACGCAAAACGCCAGTCATTGAAAAATTTTCGCCACCTGGCTTGGCATGTATGCAGTCTTTTGCGACTGTGGAACTCCGCCTCCTACAAAGCCTACCTGCTCAAATATGCAGACGGCAAGCCAGGAGGGGTTTGCACACCTTCTGCATCAAGACCACACCGCGCACGCGATTGAGCAAACACGGTCGATACAGTGTCTGCCCAACCGGACGCAGGTTAAAAGTGAATGCCGCGCATCATTTCGGCCATGGCGGTCGCCTCTACCGACAATCCTGGCTTAGCCGATTTGTCTCCCTTGGCGGCCGAGCTGTCCGGGAACATCCTGAAGGTGGTGTTCATCAGAATTTGCGTTACACGCGGAGCTACGGCGTGCAGCAGTTCTACGGTTGTCCCCAGTCGGGTCGCTACGCGCACTGGCTTGTTGATGCAGGCTTGCACCACCATATCGGCCGCTTCTTGCGGGTCCAGCAGAGGCATATTGTCGTAAATTTTGGTGGGCGCTGTCATGGGCGTACGCACCAGCGGCATGTTGACTGTCGTGAAAGTAATGCCTTGGTCTTGAAACTCGCTGGCCGCGCAAGCGGTCCAGGCGTCCAGCGCTGCTTTGGAGGCTACGTAAGCAGAAAAGCGCGGTGCGTTGACCAGAACGCTGATAGAGCTCAAGTTCACCACATGGCCTTTGCGTTTTGCGACCATGCCCGGTAGCAGCCCCATCGTCACGCGCAGCGAGCCGAAGTAATTGAGCTGCATGGTGCGCTCGTAGTCGTGAAAACGGTCGTAGCTGGCCTCAATGGCCCGGCGTATTGACCTGCCCGCGTTGTTGATCAGGAAGTCAACGCCACCATGCTCCTCTTCGAGCGTTTTGGTAAACGCGGCGCAGCCCACCGCGTCGGCAATATCAACCGAATAGGTAAACACTTTTGCATCTTTGCCCGCGTAGGCCATGATTTCTTTTTTGGCCTCAGCCAGTTTGTCTTCACCGCGCCCACAAATTATGGTGATTGCGCCTGCCTCGGCGAACTTGCAAGACGCCGACAAACCAATGCCGGATGAGCCTCCGGTGACCAGCACAACCTTGCCGCCGACAGTGCCCCTGAGTGAGCGGTCGATGTGCAAGGCCGGGTCAAGATGGCGCTCCCAGTAGTCCCACAAACGCCACGCATAGTCATGCAGGTTCGGACATTCGATGCCCGAACCCTTTAGTGCAGCCGTCATGTCGCGGCTGTCAAAACGTGTGGGGTAATTGATGAAGGCCATCATGTCTTCGGGCACACCCAAATCCTTCATGACCGCAGAACGTACGCGGCGCACCGGCGCAAGCGCCATCAGACCCTTTTTCACGCTTTTAGGGATAAAGCCTATCAGCGCGGCGTTGATGAAAATATTCATCTTTGGTGCGTGCGCTGCCCGGCTAAAAATGTCCAGTACATCACCAACGCGGTAACCCACTGGGTCGACCAGATGAAAACACTTTTTGGCAATTGCAGGTTTGTGGCTGATGTGGTCGAGGGCATTGACCACAAAATCAACCGGCACGATGTTGACGCGGCCGCCCTCCAGGCCGACCGAAGGCATCCAGGGGGGCAGCAGTTGCCGCATGCGCTGAATCAGCTTGAAGAAGTAATACGGACCGTCAATCTTGTCCATCTCGCCTGTGGTGCTGTCACCCACCACCATTGCGGGACGGAAAACCGTCCAGGGCACCTTGCATTCTTTGCGAACAATTTTTTCGCTTTCATGTTTGGTTCTGAAGTACGGGTGCTCGTAGTTTTCGGCTTCCTCAAACATGTCCTCCCGGAAGACTCCTTCATACAAACCAGCAGCGGCAATAGACGACACATGGTGGAAGTGTCCCGCTTCAATGGCCTTCGCAAACTCAACCGTGTTGCGCGTTCCGTCAATATTGACTGCAATCTGGCTGTCTTCGTCGGCACTCAGGTCGTACACCGCAGCCAGGTGGTAGAAATGATCCACCACGCCTTTGAGCTTTTTGATGTCGTCAGCGCTGACACCGAGCTTTTTAGCAGTCAGGTCGCCATGCACCGCCACAGCGCGCGCAGCACTGACACCCCAGTATTGGCGCAAAGCAGCGGCTTTGTCAGCGCTTTCCTTACGCAAAAGAAAATGAACCGTCGACCCTTTTCGCTCAAGCAGTTTTTTAACCAGGCGTTTGCCGATAAAACCGGTGGCTCCGGTGACGAAGTAATGCATGGACAATTCCCTCAGATAGTTTGTATTCGACTCGACCCGCTTCTACCCGCAGATTTTTGCCCAAGACGCAGCCTTTACTATTCAGCAAATACCCGCGCACGGTGTGACCGGGCGCGCCTGAACAGCTGTACGGGCGGACCCATCTTCACAGCTTCTAGAAGCCCATACCTAAACAACAGACCGTGCAGCGCGTATATTTTGATCTGTGCCAAGCGAAGCTGCCTGGCTAAATAACGTTTTCCACATCCCTTCTGGAGTTCCAATGGTCAAAAAATTACAAAAAATGAGCGCAGACAAATCAGCAGCCCCGCACTTGGCTGGCGCCGTCAAGGAATCAGCTCAGCAAATCTGGCTGGCGGGCTTGGGTGCTTTTTCAAAAGCACAAGAAGGCGGCGGCAAGGTATTTGAAGCGCTGATGAAGGAGGGCTTGTCCATTCAGCGCAAAACCCAAGCGGTTGCGGAAGAAAAATTATCAGAAGCCACCAGTAAGATGGCCAATATGGCGGGCGAAATCCAGTCCAAAGCTGGACACCAGTGGGACAAGCTGGAAAACATTTTTGAAGAACGCGTTGCCAAGGCACTGAACAAGCTGGGTGTGCCTTCTGCCAAAGACGTTGAAGCACTGATAGCCCGTATTGATGAGTTGAACAAAAGCGTGCAAAAAATGGGGGCCAAGGCGCCTACGGCGAAGCCAAGTGTGGTCCCAGCGGCCAAACGCGCGATTAAAACAGGCACGAAGCCAGCGGCTAAAAAAGCAGCACCCGCTGCCAAACGCACCGCAGCGGCCGCCAAATAAACCCGGGCGCAAGATTGCCTCGACTTATGGCGGTGTTACAGAAGGGACTTTTTGTCCCTTTTTTTCGGCCTCCATTTTTTAAACCATGCCAACTGCTACCCCAATGAAAACCAAGCCCATCCCGCAAAAGCCAAAGATCGGATTGGCACTAGCAGGGGGTGGCCCCCTCGGTGCGATTTATGAAATTGGAGCCCTGTGTGCGCTTGAAGAGTCTTTAACCGGGCTGTCGTTCACCGATCTGCACCACTATGTTGGCGTGTCGGCCGGCGGCTTCATTGCGGCCGGGCTGGCCAACGGAATGACGCCGCGAGAGTTGTGCGCCGCCTTTATTGAAACCGATGCCACACCTTCAGAGGTGTTTGACCCTGCCTGGCTGATGGTGCCAGCTTACGGTGAATTTCTACGGCGCAGCATCATGCTGCCTGGCTTGATGGCGTCTGCTTTATGGCGCGCCACATTTGGCGGCAAGACATGGCTAAACGCGCTGGAGGCCCTGGGCCCGGCGCTACCTACCGGCATTTTTTCAAACGACGAAATTGACGTGCGGTTGACACGCTTTTTCACCCAACCGGGGCGCACCAATGATTTTCGCGAGCTCAAGGCCAAGCTGACCCTGGTTGCTACGCAACTCGACAGCGGAGATGCGGCGCCGTTTGGCCAGCCTGGGTGGGACCATATTCCTATTTCCAAGGCAGTGCAGGCCAGCTCCGCCTTGCCAGGGTTGTTCCCACCAGTAGAAATTGACAACCAGTATTTTGTAGACGGCGCATTGAAAAAAACCATGCACGCTGGCGTGGCCATGGATGAAGGCATCGATTTGATGTTTTGCCTGAACCCGCTGGTACCCTTTGACGCCACGCGGCTGTCGGCACTGAGCATGAACCAGCGCGTCATGCGGCGAGGTTTGCCGCTTAACCGCCAGGCTATTCCGCGCATAGTTGACGGCGGATTGCCAGCAGTGATGAGCCAGACCTTTCGCGCCATGATTCACTCTCGGCTTGAGCTGGGAATGAAACACTACGAACGCGCGTACCCACACACTGACATTATTCTGTTTGAGCCCGACCACCGCGATGCCGAGATGTTTTTAGCCAACACCTTCAGCTACCGCCAGCGCCACCAGATGGCCGAGCATGCTTATCAAACGACCAGGCAGATGCTTCGCTCTCGTCGAACATCTTTGTCGGCCAAGCTGGCGCGTCACGGTATTGCGCTTAACGTTTGCGCACTTGACGACCCCAAGCGGCGACTGGTTGAGCCGCAGCCACCCGCCACACAGGTCGGCCGCGCAATTGCTTCACTTGAAGAGTCCATGGAAGACTTGAGCCGCACCATAGGCCACGCCATAAAAGCACCCGCTTTCCAACTGGCGTAGGGGTGCCCTGCCTGCGGACTTCCCTAGTTAACCAGAGTGTTGCCATCGGGTAGAGTGTTACCTTCAACAGGAAGCACACAATGGTGAAAAAAGCGCCGCGGCGCACCGCAGAGCGAATACTCGAAGTCACACTAGAGCTCTTTAATCGGTTCGGTGAGCCCAATGTGTCGACCACATTGATTTCTGCGGAGCTGTCGATCAGTCCCGGCAATTTGTACTACCACTATCCGGCCAAAGACGAGCTGATCAACTCACTGTTTGACCGCTACGAAAAATCCCTCAGCGAGCTGCTCAATGCCAGTGACGGTATACGCAACGTGGAAGACGCCTGGTTTTTCATGCACACCCTGTTTGAGCTGATCTGGCAATACCGCTTTTTGTACCGTGACTTGAACGACTTGCTCAGCAAAAACCGCCGCCTGGAAACGCATTTCCAGTGGGTACTTAAAAACAAAACCCGCTCTGTCAAAGCGTTGCTCGACGGCATGAGCCGCGCAGGCGCAATAAAAATCGACTCGCGCGAAGTGGAGCCCACTGCAACCAGCATGGTGGTGGTTTTAACCTATTGGCTGAGCTTTGAGTACGTTCGCGACCCACGCAACGCGCTGGAGCCCGAAAACGCCCAAAAAGCACTGCTGCGCGGCGCCCACCATGTGCTCAATTTACTGGTTCCTTATTTAGAGCAAAGCCAGCGCGCGCACCTGCAAACGCTGGTCGGTGCATACAGTCACACTTCTTGATTACCATCACGATTCTATAAATCACAAAAAATGAAACGGAGACATCATGGCCAAATGGACAACTTTCCCGCACGCAGGCGACTATACGTTTGACGCTGCCAGCTTGAAAAAAAGCTGGGCGCGGCTGCACCAGGGTGATTGCGAGCCACTGCCAAAAGACGCAGCGGTACTTCATGCCTGGGTCCTGTTTCACAACGGTGAGTTTCAGAAGGCGCACGACGCCGGCATAAAGGCGGGCGGAGATGGCATCACGGTTGCCAATAAATCCGAAGGCATTTATGCCAACTATCTGGAGACCAAAGAAAAGCCCAAGCTCGACATGTTTATGGAAGTCGCCGAGCGTGCAGAAGCGCAGCAAAAAAGCGATCCCAAAAACGCCAACGCATTTTACTGGCAGGCCTATGCCTTGGGCCGCTATGGCCAGGGCATCAGCGTAGCAAAGGCGCTGGCGCAGGGCCTTGGCACCAAGGTCAAACAAGCACTGGAGCAAGCCATCAAGCTGCAACCCAAACACGCAGATGCACACATCGCCCTGGCTGCGTTTCATGCCGAGGTGATTGACAAAGTAGGCTCGCTGATTGGCGGCATGACTTACGGCGCCAAAAAGGATGTGGGTTTGTCGCTGTTCAAAAAAGCGCTTGAATTAAATCCCACATCAGCGATTGCGATGATCGAGCATGCCAACGGCATGGTGATGCTGGAAGGCGACAAGAAAATGAAAGACGCCACCAAACTGTACGAGCAGGCTGCTACCAGCAAACCACTGGACGCGATGGAGCGGCTGGATGTTGAGATGGCGAAAGCCGAGCTGGAAGACTGAAAAAGCAGACTGATGACGCTGGGTCGTCAGAATACGCACCTAAATATATAGCAGCTTGCGCCCATGTATATTGGTGGAAGCAGTAAAAGGCTATTAGTTTGGTGTTAAAAACCGGGTCGACATCACCAAGCGACTACTGAACCCGACTGAAATCCAGCGCCATGGCTGACCCCACCCTTCATTTACCCATACAAGTTCGCGGTGCGTGTCCGCACGATTGCCCCGATACGTGTGCCTTGCTCACCACAGTTCACAACGGCGTGGCAATTAAAGTCAGCGGCAATGCAGACCACCCACAAACTGCTGGCGTGCTGTGCAACAAGGTGTCGCGCTACACCGAGCGTACTTACCATCCCGAGCGTTTGCTCACCCCACTCAAGCGCAGCGGGCCCAAGGGTTTGGGGCAGTTCACAGCTGTACCCTGGCAAGATGCATTGGTCGACATCGCCGCGAAGCTCAAAACCATCGCAGCTGTTTCACCGCAGGCCATCGTTCCCTACAGCTACGCAGGCACGATGGGGCTGGTGCAGGGCGAGAGTATTTCTGCACGGTTTTTTCACAGGCTCGACGCTTCGCTTTTAGACCGCACTATTTGCTCAAGTGCAGGGGGTGAAGGGCTGGCCCAAACGCTCGGCGGCAAGGTCGGCATGCGGGTTGAGTTTTTTGCCGAATCAAAGCTGATCATCATTTGGGGCAGCAACTCCATTGGCAGCAACCTGCATTTTTGGCGTTACGCCATGCAGGCAAAACGCAGCGGTGCAAAACTGATTTGCATTGACCCGCGCAGAAGCGAAACCGCTGAAAAGTGCCATGCGCATATTGCCCTGCTTCCCGGCACAGATGCAGCGCTGGCGCTCAGTGTGATGCACCAGCTCATCCAGCACGACTGGCTGGACCACGACTACCTGGCCAAGCACACACTGGGCTGGCAAGCCATGAAAACTCAAGCGTTGGAGTGGCCACCAGAGCGCGCTGCAAGTGTGTGCGGCATCACATCAGTGCAAATAAAAAACCTTGCGCGCGATTATGGGCAATGTTTTGTCAACGACCAACCAGCGGCTATCCGATTGAATTACGGTATGCAGCGCGTGCGTGGCGGGGGCAACGCCACCCGTGCAGTGGCATGCCTGCCGGCACTGATTGGCGCGTGGCGGCATCGCGCGGGCGGCCTTTTGATGAGCAGCTCCGGGCAGTTTGACGTGAACAAGGCGGCCCTGCAGCGCCCCGATTTGCTGGGCACATGCAAGCCAAGAACCATCAACATGAGCACGATTGGTGACGCGTTGCTGGCGGCAAGTTCCCCCGAATTCGGGCCAAAAATACAGGCGCTCATCGTCTACAACAGCAACCCGGTAGCAGTCGCACCGGATTCGGGCAAAGTGGTTGCCGGCTTTGCGCGCGAGGATTTGTTTACCGTCGTGCTGGAGCATTTTCAAACCGATACCGCCGACTATGCCGACTACATCTTGCCGGCCACAACGCAGCTTGAACACTGGGACATCCACTCCTCTTATGGGCACACCGATGTACTTCTGAATCGCCCGGCAATTGAGGCAATGGGCCAGGCAAAGCCCAACTCCCAGATTTTTCGGGAATTAGCCGCGCACATGGGGTTTGACGAGCCGTGTTTTCTGGACGACGACGAACAGCTGTGCAGAACCGCGTTTGAAGGAAAAGTTGACTTTGACGAATTGCTTGTACAGGGCTTCGCCACACTCAAACTAGCAGACGCACCCTTTGCAAACGGCAACTTTCCCACCACCTCTGGCAAATGCGAATTTTTCAGCGAGCGTTTGGCAAACAGCGGACTTGACGGCCTGCCCACCCACGTCCCGAACCACGAAGCGCCGGGCACATCGCCTGACTATCCGCTGGCAATGATCTCACCGCCCGCGCGCAACTTTTTAAATTCGACTTTTGTGAACGTCAAAAGCCTGCGCGACATGGAGACTGAACCGGTGCTGGAAATTCACGCGCTTGATGCTGCTGCGCGCGGTATTTCCAGCGGTGCAGTGGTCAAGGTTTTCAACCAGCGCGGAAGTTACGAGGTTAAAGCAGTGGTGTCTGACCGGGCACGACCTGGCGTGGTCAATGGCATGGGCATTTGGTGGCGCAAGCTAGGCCTGGCGGGCACCAATGTAAATGAGCTGACCAGCCAGCTCCTGACGGACATGGGGCGCGGGCCCGTGTTTTACGACTGTCTGGTGGAAGTGCGTTTGTGATGCGGATTGCACTTGCGGCGGCGCTGGCGCTGGCGCTGTTGCTCAGCGGTTGCACCACTGTGGGCTATTACTGGCAATCGGTGAGCGGTCACATGCACATGCTCGGAGCTGCGCGGCCAGTCCCCGACTTGCTTGCGGACCCCCAAACCCCACAAATCCTGAAGGCACGACTTGAACTCAGCCAGCGTATTCGCACCTTCGCAGCAGCAGAACTCAAGCTGCCGGACAACGTCAGCTACAAACGTTATGCCGATCTGCGCCGGCCTTCGGTGGTGTGGAATGTGGTGGCTGCGCCCGAATTTTCGTTGACGCTAAAAACTTGGTGCCTCGCGGTGGTCGGCTGCGTCGGCTACCGGGGGTATTTTAGTGAGCTAGAGGCGCGCGCCGAAGCCGCCAAACTGGCCAAAGAAGGCCTGGAGGTCAGCGTTTACGGCGTGCCAGCTTACTCCACATTGGGCAAGCTCAACTGGTTGGGCGGTGATCCATTACTCAACACCTTCATCAACTACCCCGAAGGCGACCTGGCCAGACTGGTCTTTCACGAGCTGGCGCACCAGGTGGCTTACGCAAATGACGACACCACCTTCAATGAGTCGTTTGCAACGGCGGTTGAACGCATTGGCAGCCAGCGTTGGCTGGCCCAGCGCGCCAGCCCCGATACCCAGGCAAGGCAGTCTGAGTTCGACGGTCGGCGCCAGCAGTTCAGGGCACTCACGCAGGCCACACGGCGCGAACTGGCTGAAATATATATAAAGAAAAGCACCAATAACGAAGAAATACGGGCGCAGGCAGCTACTAAAAAAATAGCAATGGAAAAGTTCGCATCGAATTACAACCAGCTCAAACAAAGCTGGGGCAGCGGCGTAAATTCAACCGGCTTTGACGCCTGGGTTGCCAGGGCCAACAACGCCACCTTCGGTGCGCAGGCCGCGTACGATGAGTTGGTACCAGGGTTTGAAGCTTTGTTTGAACGGGAAAACCGCGACTGGCAACGGTTTTATGATGCAGTCAGGCAATTGGCAGCGCAACCCAAAGAGCAGCGCCGACTCGCTCTGGCAACCGAAAAATAAGGAGACATCCACACTATGGCAGACATCAACATCACCCGCCAGCATGGCATGAGCCTTCCTGACGCCCGCAAGGCCGCTTTCGAATGGGCTGAACAGGCAGAAGCCAAGTTCGACATGGAATGCACCTACGAAGAAGGCCAGATCTCTGACGAATGCAGCTTCACGCGTATCGGCGTGTCAGGCACCCTGAAGGTCGACAAAGACAGCTTCGAGCTGAACGCCAAGCTTGGATTTCTACTGGGTGCGTTTAAAGAAAAAATTGAAGGCGAGATTGTGAAAAATCTCGATGCACTGATTGCGAAAAAAGAACCCACAGCAGAAAAAATAGCTGCGAAAAAACCAGCGAAAAAGGCGTGACAACGTGCCATCGAACTCTCCCAGCGGCCCACTAACAGGTCTGAAGGTCATTGAACTCGGCCAATTGATTGCCGGGCCTTTCGCCGCTAAAACGCTGGCCGATTTCGGTGCTGACGTTATCAAGATTGAAGCGTTAGAGACCGGCGACCCGCTGCGCAAGTGGCGCTTGCTGAAAGACGGGACATCGGTATGGTGGCAAGTGCAGTCACGCAACAAGCGCTCGGTGGCGCTGGATCTAAAGCAGCCCGAAGCACAAGAGATTGTGCGCACACTGGCGCAGGATGCCGATGTACTGATTGAAAACTTTCGCCCCGGCGCCATGGAAGGCTGGGGCTTGGGGCCAGATGCTCTGCTCGAACTGAACCCGCGCCTCATTGTGCTGCGCATCAGTGGCTACGGTCAAACTGGCCCGTACCGCGATCGGCCCGGTTTTGGCGTGGTGGCAGAAGCCATGGGAGGCATGCGCCACCTCACGGCCGAGCCTGGCCGCGTGCCGGTGCGGGTCGGCGTCAGCATTGGGGACACGCTGGCCGCGCTGCATGGCGTGATTGGCATATTGATGGCGCTTCACCACCGCAACGCATCAGTCAGCCCGCAAGCACCCCACGGACGGGGCCAAATCATTGATGTAGCGCTGTACGAAGCGGTATTCAATTGCATGGAAAGCCTGCTACCGGAATTCGATGCCTTTGGCGCAGTGCGCGGCCCCGGTGGCAGTGCCCTGCCCGGCATCGCTCCGAGCAATGCCTACTTGTGCGCGGACGAAGGTTACGCGGCCGCCAGCGCCGGGCCGCCCCAAGCCAAGCCAGCCCCCCAAACCAATCAAAAGGGCAATGAAGTGCCGAAGGCCCGCGAAGCGACGAGCGTGGGGGCGTATGTTTTGATTGCGGGCAACGGTGACAGTATTTACAAACGGCTGATGAAGACCATTGGCCGCGACGATTTGGGCAATGACCCCGCCTTGAAAGACAACTCGGGCCGCGCAGCGAGGGTTGAAGAAATTGACCATGCAATAGGGTTGTGGACCGCGCAGCGCACGGTGGTTGAAGTGCTTGCTGCGCTCGATGCTGCATCGGTTCCTGCTGGGCGCATCTACACGATTGCCGACATCGCCAGCGACCCGCACTACCAGGCGCGCGGCATGATTGAACGCCGGACAATGGCCGACGGCAGCACCCTTGCTGTGCCCGGCATCGTCCCAAAATTATCAATAACACCCGGCAGCCACTACCGCAGCGCACCTGCGCTGGGGCAAGACACCGATGCGGTGCTGCGGGGTATGGGCTTGAGTGGTGACCAGATTGCAAGCCTTAAAAGCAAAGGCATTGTGCAGGGCGCAATCAATTGAATCAGAGCGCCAGCCGGCGAAACTTGGGGCATTTCCCTGGCCATTCACAGCAACACACGCGGCCCAAACGCCTGCACGCCAGCCCGCTATTGCTACGCTATTAATAGCTGCTCGCGCCCGTATTTATTGCGCTAGAGGCCGATTTGGCATTAAATTTCGCTTCAAGCGAGCGCTGGGCGGCTCAGCTCAGCTCAGCGATCAAGTCAATGTACTGCTGCCTGGCGTCGTCTTGTGAAGTCCCTTTGAGCTTTGCCCAAGCGTCCCACTTGGCGCGCGCCACCATATCGCCAAAGCCGGGCTTTTTTTCTTCGTTGTCGCCTGTAGCGCCCTGCTTGTACAGCGCATAAATTTTTAGCAGCGTAGCGTTGTCGGGCCGCTCAGTGAGATTTTTTGAGTCTGCCATGGCTTTGTCAAAAGCGGCGTTGAGTGCTGACATGAGTGAATCTCCTTTGGTTGCCATTTTCTGCGGTTTGCTTGGGGTATCTGCCCAGTATCTTAGCCACCCCATTGCCTGCAAAATAGCTGGATAACCCGACTTGGGGCAGAACACTGGAGGAGAGTTGAAATGGTCACCCGCACGCACACCCCCGCAGGACGCATAAAAAACGGAAAAACCGTGGCGCAAGACATGGCCAGCGACGTCGCGGCAAAGGTTCAAAAAAACGTCAAACGTGCGGTAGCTGGAACGCTCGGCCTAAACGGCGAGCGTATGAGCAAAGTCGACACCGCCTGGCTGCGCATGGACTGCGATGCCAATTTGATGCTGATTATTGGTGTGTGGCAATTGGCCCCGGGCATCAAGCACGCAGCGGTGTGTGAGCGCCTCGAAAGCACCCTGCTGAAGTACAGCCGGTTCAAGCAACGGGTAATCGTTGATGCCGCAGGCGCAACCTGGGTCACAGACCGCAAATTTGACATTGCCAACCATGTGCTGCTGGAAACCTTGCCCAGAGCGCCCGCAGGCCACGACCAGCAAAGCGCACTGCAAGACCGCGTTGCCGTACTGGCCACGCAAAAGCTCGACCCAAAGCGCCCGTTGTGGCAAATGCATTTGATTGAGGACTATGTTGGCCCTGACGGGGTGAAAGGCAGCGCACTGATTGTGCGTATTCACCACTGCATTGCCGACGGAATTGCATTGATTTCGGTCACGATGTCGCTTGTTGACGGCGGCGCTGCACCGCCTGAGCGGCACAAAAAAGAAACGGCTGCCAGCGGCGCAGAAGACTGGATTGCGGACACGCTGCTCAAGCCCTTTACCGACCTGACCGTGAAGGCGCTCGGCGCAGTGGGCGAAGGCGCGGCGCGCTCGCTTGGCATGCTGGGTGACCCTAAAAAGGGGATGGAAAAAGGCATGGAAAAAGGCTTATCAGGTTCACTGGACATGGCCAAAGTCATGTTGCAAGTCATCAAAGATTCAGCCGCGCTCGCGCTTATGCCCAACGACTCGCCAACGCGCCTGAAAGGCAAACCGGGCGGCAGCAAAAAAGTCGCGTGGTGCCAGCCGATTCCGCTGGAAGAAGTCAAAGCGATCGGGAAGGCGCTGAACTGTTCTATCAACGATGTGTTGTTGAGCTGCGTTGCGGGTGCGCTGGGTGAATATTTGAAGTCGCTCGGCGACGACGTGAGCGGGCAAGAAATTCGCGCAATGGTTCCCGTCAACTTGCGCCCACTCGAGCAAGCCTACAAGCTGGGCAACCGCTTTGGCCTGGTTCCACTGGTGCTGCCGATTGGTGTTGAAAACCCGATTGAGCGCGTGTACGAGGTGCGCAGGCGCATGGCGGCACTCAAAGGCAGCTACCAGCCGCTTTTGGCCTTTAGTTTATTGGCAGTTGCTGGCCTGTTGATCAAGCCGGTGCAAGACATGATGCTGAACATCTTCGCCAAAAAAACCACGGCTGTCATGACCAACGTCCCGGGCCCGCGCGAAAAGCTGAAGTTTTGCGGCAGCACGCTGGTACAAAGCATGTTTTGGGTGCCGCAATCAGGCGATGTGGGCCTCGGCGTGTCAATTCTGAGCTATGGCGGCGGCGTGCAGTTTGGCGTCATTACCGACAGCCTGCTGTGCCCCGAGCCACAAAAAATGATTGATGAATTTGTACCGGAGTTTGCCAAACTCTCCATCGTCACCTTGATGCTGCCCTGGGGCGATTAGGCTTGACTTCACGTCACGGAACCTTACTTCCGGCACCGCACGTTGCGGTGAAATGATCCGAGCAAATTTTGCCTGCGGTTGCAATGGCAGTTTGCGCAAAACTGGTTTGCATGCAGATCGCGCTGTCCTTAAGCGCTGCGCGGGTATTTTCAACCTAAGCCTGACGCCAAACCTGTAGTGGTCGAGTAATTTCGGACAGCTCAATAGATTTTTTAGATGTCGATTCACGCTCGAAAGCGTTGGGTGACAGGTTGCCCGGTTTTGAGTGCAGCCTGATGCTGTTGTAAAAACCAACAATGTAGTCAGCAATATCGTTTGCAGCCTCTGTGTGATTGGCATAGTTCTTCTGCCAAACCCGCTCCATCTTCAAACTCAAGAGGAAGCGCTCCATGACGGCGCTTGATTTGCCAGTTAACCAACAGTTGGCTTTGCGGCTCATGCTGCCCACCACGCCATGCCTGGCAAGTAGCGCCTGATGCGAAGGTGCTCCGCAGTCAGTGGTTTGGCAATGCCGCTTTGGCCTGATTGCTCTGCCTCAAACTGGCCCAGCCAGCGCCTCACAGCGCTTTCGCCCAGCTTCATGTCTTTGCATACGTGGCTGATACTCAGGCCTTGGACTTTGACCATCTGCACAACTTGCAGTTTGAAACTTGTGTCAAACACCCTTCTGGATTTCGGATTGCTCACGGTTTTGCCATTTCGGCTTTAACAACCTACCGGGCTGTCTGCTTTTGGCAGACCACCACAACCATCCCAGCGCAGCTGGCTCCCATGCAAGAGACCAGTCCAGCCCAGCAGGCGAAGCGCGCTGAAAGCCTTGGCGCCGCCAAAGACAGCACCGCCACCTTCCTTTTGACCTACCTGCACGCATATCCGACGTCGGTCTTGAAAGTCATAGAAAACACAATCAATGGCCTGGAACGGACCGCCACCATCGATGCGGTCAGCGGCATGGCGAATCAATCAGAAGTGGTCAGCTCGATTCACATCAAAGAGCTCAGGCAAGCTGTGAGACATCTGCCAGGTGACTGATACAGCACTATCACTTATACATTTTTAGTCTGTAGCCCAATAAATAAGGGCGCAAGCAGCTATTAATTTAGTACCACATCACACAGCAGTGGTTTCAACGTTCGCCGTCCACCGCTGCTGCGCAATCTCGAGCAGCCCGTCGAATATCAGGCTTTCCACCAGCTCAACCTCGATAGACATGCTGGGGACCATTTTCCAGCCTGCGCCACCCGTCATGATGCACACAGGCGCCTGCCCGCAGCGCTTGGCCAGGTTGTCGGCCATACGCTGCACCGCCCCGGCAATGGCGAAGGTTCCTCCGCTGGTCAGCGCATCACTGGTATTGGTTGGGAAATCCTGCACTTCGCCAGTAGGCACATGCAAACCTGCAGTGCCCGATTCAAGCGCGCGCAGCATGATGCCGTGGCCTGGCAAGATGATGCCGCCTAAAAATCGGCCTGTCTCGTCAATCGCCTCAACAGTAACCGCGGTGCCGACCATCACCACAATACAGGGCTTGGCCTTGCCGTTTGCCAAAACGCGGTGGCGCGCACCAATCATGGCCACCCATCGGTCAGCGCCCAGGCGTGCCGGAAAGTCGTATCCATTGGTCAAACCAGCCTCGGCCAAGCTGGGCACGACCCAGCTCGGCACAGCGTCCCACAAATCGAGCTGCTCGACCACGCGGCGCCGAATTGCGTCGCCGGCGACGATGCAACCCAGAATATGCTCTGGCGCGGCCAGCTCGCGCCATTCGTCCTCAGCGAGTTTGTCGATGTTTTCCAAAAACACTGCACCCTGCGCCAGCAGTGGCGCACCCCGATGGTGCGACGCGTACTGCGCCCATTTCAGGCGGGTGTTGCCAACATCAAGCGCTAGGAATGTCATGCTGGTAGATTATGAACAGGTTCAAACCACTTCCAGAAAGCCAGACAGCGCAAATCAGATGAGTCCGAACCAGCACGCATGCTGTGTGGCCGCCAGCTTGTTATCCACTTTGAGCCGACCCATCGCGTTTGCAAAGTGAAAATTGACCGTTCGCTCGCTGCAAAAGAGATGCTCGCCGCTTTTGCGCGCGGTCAAGCCCCGAAACGCCAATTGCAAGCACTCCAGCTCGCGTGGGCTCAAAGGGCTACGCGCTTCAGCCAATGCGCGCTTGAGCAGTGGCCAGATATTCAGCGCCGACCAGGCCAGCAGAGCGGCTTCACTGCGGTCAGCCCACTGGCGGGGACTAAATAAATAGCACTCAAATGCGCGGCCTGCGGCCAGTGGAAAGAAATCATCAACCGGTGGCGTGAAGGAGGCGCATTGGTTCCGCGAATCCCTGCGTACTGGCGTTCCAATGGAATCACTCGGTTCTCGCTGGCGCGGGTGTGCGTGGTGGCCTATTCCATGCGCGCCATGAGCGGACTCAAGGCGCTGAGTGAACTCACACAATGGCCGGGATCACGCATCTTGCTCTCGGGCCGAGCCGACGAGCAGCTTGCCGTATCGACATTTAACAGTGGATTGACACAGCAATTCATACCCAAGCAGTCGCCTGAAATTCGTCTGCGGCTGACAGATGCAATTCAAAATCTTCTGCACAAACCAGACCCAAGATACGAGCATACATGGCGCGCCACCTTGTAGCGCGAACAAAGTGCGCTGCTAAATAATCCGGCTATTTCGGAGGCACTTGAGAAGCTGGCCGCACAGCAGAATTGGGTGGAGCATGTCGTTATCGGCGCGCCCTTCGGTGTGCTGGCCCTTGACACTTCGGCCAAAGCAGTCTGGCTGCAGCTGGAGCCGGTTGACCGGCTGCTGGAACTGGCAGAAATTGCAGAGTCGCATGCCTGGAATGCTGATGTGGTGCAGCAAGTACGTTCAGGTAAAAAAAACCCATCGATGCTGAGCTCCAGCGCGCCATTGGTAGCGGCCAAAAACCAAGACTGCAGGACGCATTTGCCATGGGCCCGGACACAGCGCGACTGCACGCCGCGCTGTTTGATGTCAATGAAATGATTTGCCCAAAACCCTCTGACAGCCATCAGGACTTCATCACGAGCCAGAGTCTCCGGCAGATGCAAGGTTAATTGGAGACTTGGCCCGCCCGCGCACGTCGCGCACGTCGCGCAATCGGCCAGTCCCACGGCCTGACGATTTGCGCAACTTCCCGCGCAGCTGCTTCTACGTGGTCTGGTTTTGAACCCATGAGGCAGGAGTGAAGGGTCAAGCGCATCATGGCCCGCTTGCTGCTTGTTGCCGGTGCGCAGAAGATGGCCGAAAAGAGGTTGCGCTATCAACCCTGTTCCGCAGCGCCATCGTGTCTGGCTTCGCAACAGATTCCAGCGCAATGTTTTGCTGGCTGCCTTGGTGATTCGGGTAACCCAAATTTTCAAGGCTCTGGCGCAGTCTTTGGGTGTGAGCTTGCAGTCGAGCGCGTGGGATGCTGGTTGAGATGGAATACGCCAGACTGCACGACAAATTTATTTGCTTTTCGCAACGCATCCACTTGTGCCTGCACGATGCCCGGATGGTCCGTGATGCCCAGATAGTCACTGCCATCCAGTCGAATTGCGTTGGGTCCTGGCACAGCTCCGTGCAGGACGAATTTTGCCGCCCCATTGCCTGTCCCAGTGAGGCATGAAATCACGGGCAGCTTTCTCAGACAGTTTTTTGCCCAGCGCCGGATTTGTAAACAGCTTGCTAACGGATGAACGTTTCTGTTCGAGTAATTGCGCGGTAAGCATCCTCAGTGAATTGGTTGAATCCTTATTCACTGCCGCGGAACACTTCGACACGCCCTACGCCTCAGTCAGAACTGACATTACCCGCGATAAAAAAACGTTTTGCGTCCGTTAAATTAGTACGAAAAGTAACAACAGAAATGACTCAAACGAGACGCGACATTAAATTTGTCACAAAATATTTCTTAAAGAAGACGGCTTTCTGCTGGTGGCGAAGACCCACCCACATGATTTCAAAGGCGTTTAGTTTGATGCGCACCACTTTGACAAACTGTCCGCAATCGCGAGGGCCAGGACGCTGCTTTCGAAGTCGTGCCAACCTTGTGCATACGCCAAAATGATGGGTACCTCGGCCAATCGACCTATAGTCAGGCCACCACAATACAAACCAAAATACTCTGGAGACAACCATGTTAAAGCCCGCAGCCGCCTGGCAGGCACCAATTGCAAACACCCGGTCAAGCAAATCAAAAGACTGCCGAATGAAAGACTTTGACCCAGCCGCCAAGCCTTACTCCAGTGGCGACAAGGCCAAAGACGTTGCAGATACCCAGGCGTTGGCAGATGAGCTGGACGCGCTGCAAAACATGTTTTACGCCGACAAGCGCTTTAAGCTGCTGGTGGTGCTGCAGGGCACGGACACGTCGGGCAAAGACGGTACGGTGCGCGGCATATTCAACCGAACCAGCCCGCTGGGCGTACACACGGTTGGCTGGCGTGCGCCGAATGAAGAAGAGCGTGCGCACGATTACTTATGGCGTATTCACCGCAATCTGCCGGGCGCGGGCGAGATGATGATTTTCAATCGCAGCCACTATGAAGACGTTCTGGTGCCGCCTGTAAATGGCTGGATTACACCTGCGCAAACCGCTCAGCGTTACGCGCAAATCAACGACTTCGAGCGCATGCTGACAGAAACCGGTACGGTGATTTTAAAATTCATGCTGCACATCAGCAGTGACGAGCAAAAGCAGCGCCTGCAAGAGCGTATCAATGACCCCACCAAGCACTGGAAGTTTTCACTGGGTGATCTGGACGCGCGAAAGCGGTGGAAGGATTATCAAAAAGCCTACGAGGCGCTGCTCAACGCCACCAGCACAACATGGGCACCGTGGACTGTCGTACCTGCCAATTCAAAAACGCACCGTAACCTGATGGTCGCCACGCTGGTGTGCGAGGCGCTGAGAAAGCTCAAGCTGCGGTTTCCGCCGAGCGATCCGAAGCTAAAGGGTTTAGTCATTGCATGATTTCCAGCAGTTTGAATCTATGCCTTCAAAGGGTAAATCTTGGTAAAAACCCCCTTTCGGGAGGCAGCAATTTGGTGGAAGATATGTGGGCTTATCGATTTACCAACCACTCCGGAGACAAGAAATGCCGACCAATAAAGTTCCTAGCCGACGCAGCCTCTTGAAGGGCGCTGCCATTGCCGCTGGCGCGATGTCAGCGCCAATGATTGCGACTGCGCAAACCACCACCACGCTGCGCTTTCAAAGCACTTGGCCAGCAAAAGACATCTTCCATGAATATGCGAACGACTTTGCCAACAAAGTCAACATGATGGCCAGCGGAAAGCTGAAAATTGAAGTACTGCCGTCTGGCTCAGTCGTGCCAGCTTTCCAGTTGCTGGAAGCTGTGAACAAGGGCACGCTGGACGGTGGCCATGGCGTGGTGGCGTACCACTACGGCAAAAACAACGCACTGGCGCTGTGGGGTTCTGGCCCAGCTTTCGGCATGGACCCCAACATGGTGCTGGCATGGCACAACTACGGCGGCGGCAAGGCGTTGCTGGAAGAAATCTACAAGTCCATGAACATGGACGTGGTGTCTTATCTGTACGGTCCGATGCCAACCCAACCGTTCGGCTGGTTTAAAACCCCGATCTCGAATGTGGCGCAGCTCAAGGGCGTGAAGTTCCGCACCGTGGGCCTGGCCGTTGACATGTACACCGACATGGGTGCAGCTGTTAACCCGCTGCCAGGTGGCGAGATTATTCCCGCGCTTGACCGCGGCCTGCTGGACGCAGCCGAGTTCAATAACGCAACGTCTGACCGTATTTTGGGCTTCCCCGATGTCGTGAAGAACTGCATGTTGCAATCGTTCCACCAGTCGGGTGAGCAGTTCGAGATTTTGTTCAACAAAACCAAGTTCAATGCACTGCCGGCTGAACTCAAAGCCATCGTTGACTTCAGCGTACAGGCGGCCAGCGCAGACATGAGCTGGAAGGCGATTGAACGCAATTCCAAAGACTACATTGAACTGAAAAAGCAGGGCATCAAGTTTTACAAAACTCCCGATTCGATTTTGAAGGCACAGCTGGCATCATGGGACAAAATTATCGAAAAGAAGGGTGCTGAAAACCCAATGTTCAAGACAATTCTTGCATCGCAAAAAGCCTACGCCGAGCGTGCTGGCCAGTGGCAGAATGACTACATGGTTGACTTTAAAATGGCATACAACCATTACTTCGGCAAGGGTGCCAAGAAGGCGTGATTTTTGCCTGATAAAGAATTGACGGTAGAGGTTTTTTAAGCCTGCTACACCAGCCACAACGGAGTGCCGTGTGGCTGGTTTGCTTTTTTAGAGATTAAAAACAATGAAGATACAAACGCTTTTGCACTCGGCTGACCAGATCAGTTCTTGGGTGGGCAAGGCTTTTTCGTGGTTGATTGTGGCGCTCATGCTGTTGGTGGTGGCGGAAGTTTTCAAACGCTACGCGCTGAACGCACCGACGGCCTGGGTGTTTGATGCCAGCAACATGCTGTACGGCACGCTTTTCATGATGTGTGGCGCTTACACGCTTGCGCAAGACGGCCACGTGCGGGGGGATTTTTTATATGGCAACTTCAAGGCGCGCACCCAGGCAAGCATTGACCTTGTTTTGTACATTCTCTTTTTTCTACCGGGCATTGCGGCGCTGACTTGGGCTGGCTGGTCATATTTTCAAGACTCTCTTGCCATTAACGAGCAAACCTTCAACGCCGACCCCCTTCCGGTGTACCCATTCAAATTCATGATTCCTTTTGCTGGCGCACTGGTGCTGATGCAAGGCATCTCAGAGATGATCCGCTGCGTTGTTTGCCTGAAAACCGGTGCCTGGACACCGCGCCTGAAAGACGCAAGAGAATCTGATGTAGTTGCGCAGCAGCTGGAAGGCAGCGATGCGATTGACGATGAGACAAAGCGCATGGCTATCGAGAAATCCGCTGGGATGAAGGGTTGATCATGATCGTCGTGATGAACCGCTTAGAACAAGATCGGCCTTGCAGGCCGCACTGCTGCAAGGTGCAGCAACTCTTCGTGCCGTCCGAGCCTGCACTTGCAGGCTCGGTGCAGCGGCACTCAGCCCGCTCGGGGGGCAGTGCAAGCGCCTTGGCGGCAAACGTGGGGGCTTTATGAGCAATGCTGCTTTGGGTTTGACGATGCTGTGCCTGATCATTGTGGTGATCATGTTGGGTTTTCCCACGGCTTTTACCCTCATGGGGCTGGGCATGTTGTTTGGTTTTGTTGCGTTTTACGATCCGTCGATGCCGTGGCTAGACAACAAAATTTTCCCGTTGATGGTGCAACGCGCTTTTGGTGCGATGAACAACGATGTGCTGCTGTCCATCCCGCTGTTTGTACTGATGGGCTACGTGATGGAGCGCGGCGCATTAGTCGACAAAATGTTTCACAGCGTGCAGCTGGCTTTTCGAAAGTTGCCCGGTTCGCTGGCCGTGACCACGCTGGTGATTTGTACTTTCTGGGGCATTGCCAGTGGCCTGGTAGGCGCGGTGGTGGTGCTGATGGGCGTGATCGCAATGCGGCCCATGCTGAATGCGGGTTACGACACGCGGCTGGCAGCAGGCGTGATCACTGCTGGCGGTACGCTGGGCATTTTAATTCCGCCTTCAGTCATGATCATTGTGTACGCTGCAGTGGCTGGGCAGTCGGTCGTCAAGCTATACGCAGCTGCGATGTTTCCTGGTTTCTTTTTGGCTTTTTTGTACTTGGTGTACGTCATTGGTTGGTGCCTGATCAACCCCAAGATTGCGCCCAAGCTGCCGCCTGAGCAAATGAAAGCGCCTATCTCGCCGTGGGTTGCGCACATATCGTCTAGCTACTCACGCTTCATGCTGCCCGCGTTAGTGCTGGCTGTTGTGTCGCCCGGCAAGGCGCTGCGCAGCGATGTCGCAGGCGTCAGCCTGAAATGGTGGCATTTGCCGGCAGCGCTGACGCGAGCGTTGGCCCCTGTTATTTTGGCAGCCGTTACGCTGGGGACGGTGTGGTGGTATGTCACCATTCATTCGCAGAAAGACAATGAAGCCGCGCCGGTGGTGGCCGAGCAAATGGCCCAGAGGTCGGGCGCAGCCGACGCCCCAGGCGCAAGCGGCGGTGTGCAAGAGCCACCGCAAGAGCGCAGCGGAGTTCAGGAGCCACCAAAAGAGAGCGGTGGTGTACAGGAACCACCTGCAAGCGGTGGCCTTCAAGAACCGCCCGCAGAAAGCGGCTTGCAGGCGCCGCCAGGCTCCAGCGGTGGCGTTCAAGAACCACCCGGTACAGAGCCCACCACCACTTCCAGCAGCAAGGACGAGCCTCTCAGAGAGATGGGCGGTGGTGAGGCGACCAACGCGCCCAAAACAGAGGCGGTGCCTGCTAGTTTTTACAACGGCTTTCTCATTGTCTGCTTGCTGGTCGCAGCGTTGCTGGTGTTTTACTACTCTAAATTCGATGCAGAGCAATATGAAATTGTCTCTATGCTGATCTATTCTGTCGCGCCGCTGGCGATTCTGACGTTCATCGTTCTGGGCGTAATATTGTTCGGTATCACCACGGCCACGGAGTCGGCAGCAGTTGGCGCTGCAGGCGCGTTCCTGATGGCTTGGCAAGCGGGAACTTTGAACTTCCAGAAAACCAAGGAGGCGGTTTTCCTGACCGCCAAAACGACATCGATGGTGTGCTGGTTGTTCGTTGGCTCTGCACTGTTTTCAGCCGTGTTTGCTATTTTGGGTGGCCAGCGCCTGGTCGAGGAGTGGGTACTTGGCATGAACCTCACGCCGCTTCAGTTCTTGCTGGTGGCGCAAGCCATCATTTTTGTACTGGGCTGGCCACTGGAGTGGACTGAAATCATCGTGATTTTTGTGCCGATATTTTTGCCGCTGTTAACGCATTTCCAGATCGACCCGCTGTTGTTTGCAGTGCTGGTATTTGTGAATTTGCAAGCGGCTTTCCTATCGCCGCCGGTTGCCATGTCAGCGTTCTATCTGAAAGGGGTGTCGCCAGCACACGTCACGCTCAATCAAATTTTTGCCGGCATGATGCCGTATATGCTCATCGTGATTTTGTGCATGGTGTTGATGTACATCTGGCCCGGCTTGACACTTTGGTTGCCAAAATATCTGTACGGTTGAACAGGTTGAAGTTACGTTGATCAAGGGCGCTTCGGCGCCCTTTTTTATGCCAGAAAGAGCAAGGCAGTGGCTGGTTGACGTTGACGTTAATGTCAACGTCAATTCACTTCAAGTCGTCACAACCACATTGCACCGAGACGCCGATGACTGACCTGTCCGCTAAATACAAAGCCCCGGCGACCCACCACCCCACACACAAGGAGCACTTTGTAACGGCAGCCAGTTTGTTTGACGGCCTTGACGCGGCTATCAACATCATGCAGCGCATTTTGCAAAGCATGGGCGCAATAGCTGGCCATACCGAGGGATGCTTGGCGTTCGCTGGTGCAACTGATTAATGCACTTGAAAACCGGGAGGTTTCCGCCGAAGGCGAAAATGGCAAGGGGGGCGATAGCCCAGCCCGGGTAGCGGGCGTAAAACAGGCTGTAGCCCAATAAATACGCGCGTAAGCAGCTATTAAAAAGTTACGGCTTTTTGCGGTTACGGGGGCGGGCGGCCCAGGCAAGATGTTATTGACAGATGAGCTGATTCACCGCCTGCGCTTAGCCGTTATCAGCATTGACCCGACACGCCGCAAAAGTGGCGGCGCACTACTTGACGACCGTATCCGCATGTGGATGTGCCGAAGTATGTGATGACACCCAAGTTTGACGCGGCCGGCCAGCTGGAAAAAATCGACATGCTGGACTTTGCCGAGTTTGTGGCGATCCACAAATTTGCCCGCAAAGGCTCTGGTGCCCTGCGCTGTGGCCAAGCAGGTAAAGCGCAACAAAGAAGCCTAGGGCGCGCCAACGGAGCAAATGCCCGTTTTTGACGCCATGGCCGCGCGCTTTAACGACGATGGCATCACAGCGCTGTACCAAGCCATGAAGCCGCGCTTGGCTGAGCTAGGCTTGACCGTAACTGAGACATTGCCCAAGTCAAACGTACGCAACAGCACCAACCAAACCCCCGTCGTGCCAGCCGCGCGCTCCCGCTACCCGGCTGACATAACCGGGTGCGCAATTTTTACAGCGTTTTGATCGGCGTTTATCACATTGCCGAGGCGGGTGCCAACCCTGTCAGCCAGCTCGCTTTCACTCTGAGCAACGGCTTTACCTTTGTTGAAGCCTATCTGGCGCGCGGCATGCACATTGACGACTCCGCTCCTAACCTGAGCTTTTTCTTCAGCAACGCCATGGATCCTGAATGCACGGTGATGGGCCGCATCGCACACCGGATTTGGGCCGTGGCGATGAGGGAAAACTACGGCGCCAAGGAGCGCAGCCAAAAGCTGAAGTTCCACATCCAGATCAGAGGCCGCAGCCCCCACGCGCAAGAGATCCAGTTCAACAACATCCACACCACACTGCAAGCGTTGATTGCGATTTACGACAACTGCAACAGCCTGCACACCAACGCGTTTGACAAAGCCACCACCACGCCCACTGAAGAATCAGTCCGCCGCACCATGGCAATTCAGCTCATCATCAACCGCGAATGGAGCTTGGCCAAAAACGAAAATCCAACCCAAGGCGCTTTCATCATCGACTAGCTGACCGAGCTGCTTGAAGGGGCGGTGCTGCAAGAGTTTGAACGCATCGCCGAGCGCGGCGGCATGCTGGGCGCGATGGAAATTGGCTACCAGCGCGAGCGCATTCAAGACGAGTCGATGCACTACGAAATACTGAAATACATCGGCGAGCTTCCCATCATCGGCGTCAAAATCTTCCGCAATCCGCATGGCGACTCGGTGTAAGACAAGCTGAAGTTGGCGAGGTCAACTAAGGAAGAAAAACAAAGCCAGTTAAAGCATCTTAAAAAATCCCACACCAAGCATTCAGTTGTATCGCCCGCCATGCTCAAACTCCTACAAAGCGGTGATTGACAACGCCAGCGTGTTTGAGGTGCCGATGGACGCGGTAGGCGTCTGCTCACTCGTGCAGATTGCCAACGCGCTGTTTGAGGTGGGTAAGGCAGTACCGGCGAAATATGTAAAAGCCCAATTTGTCCTAAAATTCATATTGCAATTTTAACGTTTATAGTTAAAATTGCAATATGTTTAATCGAGACTCCATCTTATCCCTCGCCGCCGCATTGAAGCGTTCACCCGCTGTTGCCCTGCTAGGCCCGCGCCAAGTGGGCAAAACAACGCTGGCAAAACAGCTTGCTCAAACATCCTCGCGAGAATTCGTTTACCTCGACTTGCAGGATGAGCGGGACAGGGTGCGGCTTGCCGACCCGAATGTGTTTTTTAAAACGCATAAAGGCGCGTTGATAGTGCTGGATGAGGTGCAGTATGCGCCTGACATTTTTCGCCACCTGCGCCCAGAGATTGACCGTGACCGCAGCAAGGGGCGGTTTTTGTTATTGGGCTCTGCTTCGTTCTCATTGCTCAAACAAAGCGCTGAATCGCTGGCGGGTAGGCTGGCAACCGTTGACCTGGGTGGGCTACTGGTGCAAGAAATTGAGCCCAACTTCGCCCGCCAGCAGCAGCTTTGGCTGCGGGGCGGCTTTCCGGAAAGTTTTACAGCCGAAAGCGACGAAGATTCTTTGGAATGGCGGCTGGACTTTATGCGCCTGCTGCTAGAGCGCGATCTGCCGCAATTCGGCGTACAAATCGCCGCACCTACTTTGCAGCGTTTTTGGCGCATGGTGGCTAACACGCATGGTCAGTTGACGAACATGAGCCAGTTGGCAGCCAGCATGGGCATCAGCGTGCCGACAATAAACCGCTACCTTGACTTGCTGGAGGCCGCACGAATGCTCCGCCGCTTGCAACCGATGCACATCAATTTGAACAAGCGGCTGGTTAAAACGCCTAAAACTTATG
>ENA-OFDP01000120-OFDP01000120.1-metagenomes-genome-assembly--contig:-NODE-120-length-36433-cov-7.332316_pt1 | contig 36433 bp, 29 predicted proteins | sample MGYA00153389_OFDP01 | MGnify analysis MGYA00153389
AGATTAAAATTAACACAGCTCACTCAATATTTTGGTCTAATTATCAACAATAAATATCTCAAAGTCTTGTTTTATCGTACACACTAGCTAATTTAGGATGATTACATTTACGTCCTAGAGCTTAACTACACAGAGGCTTTGACTGTTTTCGGAGATGTCTAAAGTATTCTCGCAAAAACCCGGTTTCTGACCACCCACCCACAATCTTGAAATTCATCAGCGTTCATCAGCGTACATCCGCCATCATCTGCGGTTCAAAAACCCGGTTTCTAACCACCCATCAAAAACAAAACAACTGCCAACAGCCAAAACTGTCAACAGTTGTTTCATCTATTCAATGCGGATGGCGAGACTCGAACTCGCAAGGACATAATGCCACACGCACCTCAAGCGTGCGCGTATACCAATTCCGCCACATCCGCTCTTTCTGACAATCTCTGGGATTTTTTGCGTTACGAGTTAAAGATTCACAGGTTGAGGTTCCTGAAATTTAACTTGTGACTAGCCCTTTGAGACCGCCGATTTAAAACCATAGCACGACTACCACCAAAATGTAAAATAAATTTTTATTAAGAATTTATGGGAAACCATTATCCAGAACATACCGAAAGGGACTATTCTACAGAATATTGAGTGAATTAAGCAGCGAAGATGGGGTTCTCAAAAATTTTAATCGCTAATCGGGGGGAAATCGCCCTCCGCATACTGCGCACCTGCGAGGAAATGGGGATTGCCACAGTCGCCGTTCACTCCACTGTAGATAAACACGCCCTACACGTTCAGTTAGCCGACGAAGCCGTTTGCATCGGCCCCCCCACCAGCAGCAAAAGCTATTTAAACATCCCCAACATCATCTCCGCAGCCTTGACGCGCAACGCCGCCGCGATTCACCCAGGCTATGGCTTCCTCGCCGAAAATGCGCGATTTGCCGAAATCTGTGCGGATCATCAAATTACCTTCATCGGCCCAACTCCGGCTGCGATGCGGGCGATGGGCGACAAATCCACGGCCAAAGAAACTATGCAGCGGGTGAAAGTCCCCACAGTTCCCGGTAGTGTCGGATTGGTGGCGGACGATCGCGCAGCTCTAGCCATAGCCCGCGAAATCGGCTATCCTGTGATGATCAAAGCCACAGCCGGCGGTGGAGGCCGCGGCATGAGGCTAGTCAGAGAACCCTCGGAACTCCCCAAATTATTCTCAGCAGCCCAAGGCGAAGCCGATGCAGCCTTTGGTAATCCCGGAGTCTACCTCGAAAAATTCATCGAAAAACCGCGTCACATCGAAATCCAAATCCTCGCCGACAACTACGGTAACGTCATCCACCTCGGCGAGAGAGATTGTTCGATTCAGCGCCGACACCAGAAACTCCTGGAAGAAGCCCCCAGCCCCGCCCTCAGCCAGAAACTGCGGGATCAAATGGGGCACGCGGCCATTGCTGCTGCTAAATCCATCAACTACACGGGTGCCGGAACGGTTGAATTTTTGCTTGACAAATCGGGCAAGTTCTACTTCATGGAAATGAACACCCGGATTCAAGTAGAACATACCGTCACGGAGATGATTACGGGGCTCGACTTGATCGCGGAACAAATTCGGATCGCCCAAGGTGAAAAACTGCAAATTAAGCAGAACCAAGTAATTCTCAGCGGCCACGCGATCGAGTGTCGGATCAATGCTGAAGACCCTGATCGCAACTTCCGACCCCATCCCGGCAGAATCACTGGCTTTTTGCCTCCTGGCGGCCCTGGGGTGCGGATGGACTCTCACGTTTATACCGATTACGAAATACCGGCTTATTACGATTCTTTAATTGGTAAATTGATTGTATGGGGGCGCGATCGACCTTCAGCCATTCGCAGAATGAAACGGGCATTGCGGGAATGTGCGATTACCGGCGTTCCCACCACCCTCAGTTTCCACCAAAAAATTCTCGATAGCCCCGAATTTCTCAGTGGCGAAGTTTACACGAACTTTGTCGAACAGTTCATGAATCAAAATAGTCAGTAGTCAGTCGGCAGTGGGCAGTGGGCAGTGGGCAGTTGTTAATGCCCAATTCCCCATCCCCAATTCCCCATGCCCAATTCCCCATCCCCAATTTCCAATTCCCACTGACTACATCAACATCGTCAGTAGCCCTTGCTGGCCGAGAATCATTTCTCGCAACAAACTACAGATACCGACCCAAATAATCGGCGTAATGTCCACACCGCCGATCGGCGCTACAATTTTTCTGGTTAGGACTAAAAAAGGTTCAGTCGGCCAAGCAATCAGACTCAACGGCAGTTTGCTGAGGTTCACGCCGGGATACCAAGTCAGAACGATCCGAAAAATAAACAGCAAAGTCATCACCACTAGGACAGAGCCCAGAATCCAACTTGCAACGGTAATACCAGTCATGAGTCTTATCTCGAAATCTTAAGTTTTGTTAAGTCAGCCTTTCATAATTTTAACCGTTTCACAGGTGCGATCGAAAGTATAAAATTAAGAAAAATCAAATTGTTGTAACAAAGGCTTTGAATTTATGACTCCTTCACTCGCTAATTTTCTGTACAGCCTGCTGGTAGGCGTTGGGCTAATCGTGATTCCAGGAACCATTGCCCTGATCTTCATCAGCCAAAAAGACAAAATCAAGCGCACCTAAAAAGTCCGCAGACCTCTAATTCCGGCGTGAAAGTCAATTTTTGGCTCCACGTCGGGCATTTTCCCGATCCCAGAAACCTCAGATCAGAGCAACTCAGAAGCCAAAACCTTCGGTTGACTGCTTTAGCTGAGGTTTTTTCCCGTTAAACTCATTATTAGGAGGTCACTTTCAAAGCTGCAACTGCGATCGGAAGTTGCCTGAGAAACCATAGTCGGGATACTAAACTTAAGTAAAAATGTAAAATCTAACTGGCTAATATAGGACAGAAATAGGAGATAGACTAATGGTCAATTTAGGATTGAACTGGAGCAGCCTGCTGGGGATCATCCTAGCAGTAGCAGGGGCAGGACTGTACTTTCTGCGATCGTGGCGTCCCAAACTAGCACGAGACCACGATATTTTTTTTGCAGCAGTCGGCCTGCTGTGCGGCGGTATTCTGTTATTTCAAGGATGGCGGCTCGATCCAATTCTGGCATTCGGTCAGTTCCTGCTGACCGGTTCCGCCATATTTTTTGCAGCCGAAAGCGTCAAACTGCGGGGAGCGACCACAGCCCAAGCTAAAAGTCGCGCCCAATATGTAGATGAAGAACGACCCGTCAGCAACGCCTACGCTTACGACGGCTACGATTCCGAAATCGAGCGGCTAGAACCAGAGGAAGACTACCCGCAGCGCGCCCGGATTAGAGGTACTCAAGACAACCGTTCCTCCCGCGAAAGCTACGACGAACCCCGCCGCCGTCCCTCAAACCGTAACGGTAGCGGTAATACATCCAAGCCAGAGTCGATCGACGATCGATCGACTTCCCGCAACAAACGTCCCGTCCGCCCGGAAGCCCCACCGGCCCAAGGGTCTGACAACTGGGACGTTTCAGACAACCCCGAAGATAGACCGACTCGCAGTCGCAGCAGCCGTCCTCCCGCTTCGGAAAACCGCAATTCTGACGCACCGCCGAGAACCAAAAAACCCCGTCCTGCGGAAGCATCCAGGTCTCGCCCCAGCAACCGTGACGTGGAAGCACCGCCGTCAGATTACGTGGAGTATCGACCAGTAGAATACCCGGAAGACCAACCGGATAATTCTCCTAATTTCGACAAATAGGAAAATATGAGTAGGTGGGTGAAACTAAACATTTCTGGCACCAGCCAGACAAAAAATTAAGTTGCGTTTATTGATACCCATCTACTTATTATTTATCAGACATTATCCAGTTGCAAAAAAGTATAAATTTAGAAAATTTAATTTAAGATAAATGTACAAAAACACAGAAGAAAGCTAACTTTTATCATAAAGACACTCTTAAAATATTTCAAATTACTCCTGTAAAATAACCGCGATATGGTTCGTAGTGAGGAATGCAAATTCTCATAGTTTTATGAGGAATAAAATCCTCAACACGAACCGATTTGATGGCGGTTGCTCGATCGCACACCATACAACCTACGGAACAAATCAAAAATACAATAGTCTCAAATCTCAAAGATCAAATCCCCAATCTAAAATTAACAAGATGCCATTACTCGAAATAGGAGATCCTGCCCCTTGGTTCTCCATTGCTGCCACAAATAACCCCTTATTTCATTTCTCGACGGTTGGCGGTCAGCGAGTCGTGCTGTTTTTTTTTGCCAGCGCAGCTTTTGAACAAATCCAAGTTATCCTCAAAAGCTTTCAAGAGCTATCAGAGGAATTCCAAAGCTTGCAAGTACCGCAGTTCGGAGTGAGCGTTGACCCAGCAGACAAAGAACAAAACAGACCGACAACAATTGCTCCGTCATTCATCTTTTTCTGGGACTTCGACAAAAAACTCAGCCAGCAGTACGGTGTTTCCCGAGATGTCGAACAAAATGGAGTTGCCGGAGTTCACTATGCACCCCAAACTTTTGTTCTCAACGAAAACCTTCAGGTAATTAATATTTTCCCGATGGGCGAAGCGCACCAACACGCCCAGCAAGTATTCGATTTTCTGAAAAGTTTGCCTCCTTTGGAGGAAGGACGATCGGCAACTCCTCACGCCCCGGTGCTGGTAATTCCTAACGTTTTGGACAAAGCTTCTTGTAGCGGTTTGATCGATATGTACAAAGCTGATGGCGGCAGTCCTTCGGGTTTTATGAGGCAAGTGGGCGGGAAAACTGTCGGTCTTTACGACGATAATTTTAAGAAACGAAGCGATTTCTTTATTGAAGACACGAAGTTGCAGCAGCAATTGAATACGATTATTTTGCGCCGGGTGCGGCCGGAAGTAGAAAAAGCTTTTCAGTTTACAATCACTAGGTTTGAGCGGTATTTGGTGGGCTGTTACGATGCCCAGAGTGGCGGTTATTTTCGGCCGCACCGCGACAACACTAGCAAAGGTACGCTGCACCGCAGGTTTGCAATGACACTCAACTTGAATGTGGGGGAGTACAAGGGGGGATTTTTGCGGTTTCCAGAGTACGCGCCGCACGGTTATAAAGGGGATTCTGGGACAGCGATTATTTTTTCGTGTTCTCTGCTGCATGAAGCGACGCCAGTGATTAGAGGCCAGCGGTTTGCTTTGCTGTCATTTTTCTACGGTGATGAGGATGCTTTGGTGCGGGAGGCTAATGTTAAGTATTTAGCTGATGACTCGGATTCTACAATTGCCGAAACTAGGGATGGATAGTCGATCGCTGAGGATTTGGGTTTCGATCGCCCAATTGTGTCAAAACCAATCGCTCTCTCGGGCCTTGATTTTGCACTCCCGCTGTACAAGTCCTAAAATAATTACAGAGGGTAGTTAGCAGTTAGCAACAAAACCTAATTCCTAGCTACCGATCGCTTAAATACTAATCGATAACCATGAATTTCAAACTTCTAAGTTTAGGACTATCGGGAATTTTAACAGTTGGGGTAACAGCCAGCGCCAGTGCGGTTGTGACGACATCCCCTGTGCGTCAATCAACAGATTTAACGGAATTTAAGTCTGTGCATTCCCCAGGTGCGATCATCGCTCAAAACGTCGAAGAACAAACCAATATTCGGATCTACGAAAAAGCCAGTCCGGCGGTGGTTAGCGTCGATACGGGTAAATCTAACGGTAGCGGCACAATTATCAGCCCCGACGGCATGGTGTTAACCAACGCCCACGTTGTTTCGGCAGGCGGTACCGTGAACATAATTCTATCAGACGGCAGAAAACTTGTCGCCGATGTGGTCGGATTCGGCGAAGAAGGCCTAGACTTAGCCGTGGTTAAGATTCGCAATCAAAACAACTTGCCCACAATTCCTTTAGCCCGTCCCGGTTCGATAAAAGTCGGACAACAAGCATTTGCGATCGGCAATCCATTCGGTCAATTTCAAGGTACTTTTACAGTCGGCATCGTCAGCCGCATCGACGTTTCTCGGGGCTTAATTCAAACCGACGCCGCCATCAATCCCGGCAATTCAGGAGGCCCACTACTCAACAGTTCTGGAGAATTAATCGGCGTCAATACTTCTATTTTTACTCGCGGTCAGGGCGGAGGCAATATCGGTATCGGTTTTGCAATTTCAGTGGACAAAGTGCCCGCTTTCCTAACTGCGGTGCGAGAAGGGCGAGCTCCCCGCGTTGCTCAAAGACGATCGCCCTTTGGCAACAAACCACCTCAAAAAGTGGCGTTAAACGGGCCCGCCGTCAGCGGTAAACTCACCAACCAATCTGGCGTTCTGCCCACCGACAACAGCTTTTTTGACCTCTACTCCTTTGAGGGAAAAGCAGGCCAGCAAATCACAATCGAAATGAAAAGTCAAGAAATTGACCCTTATTTAATTTTGCTCGGACCCAACCAGCGCGAAATCGCTCAAGATGACGACGGGGCCGGCAGTAAAAACGCCAGAATTACAGTTAGGCTACCAGCAGACGGCACTTACACGTTAGTGGCAAATTCTTACGAAGCTAAGCAGTTGGGGGCTTATACGTTAGAACTGAAAGCGAGTGCTTCTACTTCAGCGAGTGCTCCTACTTCGCCGTCAAGGGCGATTTTGCAAGAACAAGGCGCTTTAGTCGCAGGCGGCCCGGTATTGCCGTCTGACAAGAGTCTGTATCGCGAGTATACTTTTGAAGGTCGATCGGGTCAATCTGTAGCCATTTCCCTAGAAAGTACAGATTTCGATGCCTATGTGGCTATCTTTGACCCTAACGGCAAACTACTAGCAGAAAATGACGATGCGAGCGATTCGACTAAAAATGCGTTTCTGAGCGTTACTTTGCCCGCTACGGGTCGCTATCGCGTAATTGTCAATGCTTATGATGCTTCGGGCCGAGGTCGTTACGCTCTAACTATCCGCTAAAAATTTAAAATTCGGCATGGGGCATGGGGCATTGGCAAATTAAAAAAGTTGAATTATTTTTTTTCCTTCTTCCCTCTTCCCTCTTCCTGACATCCGTTACATCCGTTACATAATCCGTTGCCGAACTTATTCCTTCGTTACAAATCGAGGTAATTCATGCGTCAAGTTAGATTTTGGGCGATCGCGCCAATTGCTTTGTTAGCTACTTTTTGGGCAAAGCCAACTGTCTCCTCGCCTGTTTCGGATGCAGTTCGAGTCTCGAATAGTAGAAGTTCCACCTTAATTTTGAAATCACCTGCTGTTTTAGCTCAAGAAAGTCCTAAGCCGTCACCATCTCCACAGCAGTCGCCAACTCCTGCGCCGATTCCTACTGCGGGGCCGTCTAAGGTAATCTTGGAACAAAAAGGAGAACTCAGCCCTGCAAAGTCTGCTGTACTGCCCTCGGACAGTAGTTTGTACGACGAGTATACTTTTGAAGGCACTCAGGGTCAGAAAGTGGTTGTTACCGTAGAAAGTACCGAGTTTGATACTTATCTCGCTATTTTCAACTCCCAGGGCGAGCTACTTGCAGAAAATGATGATGCGACGCAGCAAAATTCTAATTCTGAGCTTACTGTTACCTTGTCGGCGAGCGGTCGCTACCGCGTCATTGTGAATGCTTTCGAGCCGCCTCCAAAAGGTAGAGGCAAGTACAGTTTGACCGTCCGCGAAGCAACTGGAAATTAGTTTGAACGAAACTTTGGAGTCAGGACACGGCAATGCTGTGTCCTGATATTTTTAGGACGATCGCACTTAGTTGTAGTGCGATCAACTTTAGTAAATTCATCTATTTATCTACAACTATAAATGTGATAATTCTCCATCTCTAATTCGACGGACTGTATTTTAAATAACTCTTAAAAGTAGAATGAAAGCCGAAATGTCGATAACTTTTCAACTTCCATTCTAGATTGATTTAGATTAATTTAACGGAGACCGAGCCAGGTAAAAAAGTTCTCGCGGGTGAAGAATTCTAGCAGCACAAGTGCCACGAATCCCACCATTGCAAATCGTCCATTGGTTTTTTCGGCGTAGGCATTCCAGCCAAAAGCTGGTTCTGGTTTTTTCGCAGACTCTGGGTTGGGTGCTGTTAATGATGGAGGAGTTTTAGAAGTCATGGAAAAGTTGGGATTTGGGAATTGGTAATTGAGAGTTGGGAATTTAAAATCCCGTCTTTAAATTTACAAGGGAAATGACAGCAGAGAGTTAATCTGCTGACTTTTCTAATTCTTGCACCGATTCGATCAAATTTCGTACGGTTTCAGTACCTTCAGAGGGCTCGAAAAACAGCGGGAATTTGCCGCGAGCGATCATTCTCAAGCCCAATGGGCCGAGACTCAGCAAACCTTTAACGTCGCGGAAGTAGTTTCCTACTACTTCGATGCCAAATTTGCGCTCGTCTATCCAACCACCTTCTTTGACGAGATTGATTAAGACTTTGCGGTGGCGGATCGATCGACTGGCTTGTTCGTCTTTGCGATCGAGAATCTCTTGTTTAATCTTACCAATTTGATCCATCGGCGCCACTTCCATCGGACAAACCGAGTTGCAGTAGTAACAGCGGGTGCATCCCCAGACGCCTGCGGTGCCTTCGTTATATTTTTCGAGCCGATTTTCGGTTTCCCCGTCGCGTCCGTCGGCGATCGTCCGGTAAGCTTTGGCGAGGGCGTGGGGGCCGACAAATTCCGGGTTGACTTCGCGGGCATTGCACTCAGAATAGCACGCGCCGCAGAGAATGCAGTTGCCGGTTTGGTCGAGTTTCGATCGCTCTTCTGGTGTTTGCAGAAATTCGCGTTCTGGAATTGCTCGCGAGGCTGTGCTGATATAGGGTTCAACTGCTTCCAGGTTATCCCAAAAACTGGTCATATCGACGACCAAATCTTTGATTACCGGCATATTTCCCATTGGGGCGACGGTAATTTCTGGGATCAAGCCGATCGGCTTTTCTGCTGAACTGAAATGGGCTATTTTGTCAAGTCTTGCGAGTTCGCTGCCCACATTTTCTTTGCAAGCTAAAGCCGATCGACCGTTAATTCGCATCGAACAACTACCGCAAATGGTATTGCGACAATTTTTGCGAAAAGCTAAAGTCCCGTCCTGTTCCCACTTGATACTGTTGAGACAGTCCAGGATAGTATTGCTCTCTTCCACATCGAGGGTGTAAGCGTGAACGCGGGGAGCCTCATTTTGATTTTGGCGGACTACGTTAAAGCGGACTTGCATATTTTGACTCAGGAATTTATTGTCTATTTTAAGCTGATTTTTCGGACAATGTAAAAAATAATTATTATTTTAACAACTACCCAAAGTAGTAGATTAAACCAGTCTTTTTATTGTTTGATAAAAAGCAATAAATCGCAACTCAAAAATCATCAATCGCCAATTTTTTTAGCGGATTTTTGACCTGTGAATTGAAGAAATCAGTAATCGATCGGTGCAGTTCGCGAGTCGGAGGTTCCTGATATCTAGCTTGTTCGTGTTAACTTTCATGTTTTCAACGCCAGCCTTTTGTCTGGGTTTAGTAAATCCTCAATGGATGGGACTGGAAACTCGCAAGCTATCTGTCGCTGTGTACGGCTTTTTGATGGTGGCTTCGTTTGTATTGATTGGGCTGACAGAACCTAGGCCGCCGCAGCCTGTTTCCTCGGTACTGACTTCAACTTCAGGACTCAGACCAAAAAATAGTGTACTCCGCTAAAGGACTCGATCGCCTGCGAAACGCTGCGTTAGATTTAATAGCTAGGCTTTTTTTGTTGGCCAATTGGCCGATGGAACCGGGAAAATAGATCGGCTAACATTGGAGAATAGTTGAGCTTGCAATATTGGTGCATCTATGTACAGCCTCAGAATTGTCGATTTGCCTACGAGTGAACGGCCGCGGGAGCGACTGATGGCCGGTGGCCCGAAAAGTTTGGCGACTGCGGAATTGATTGCGATTCTGCTGGGTACTGGTCAGGGAAAAGGTAAACTTTCGGCTGTTGGCCTCGGACAATATATTTTAAATCAGTTGAGCCAACATTCCCGTGACCCTCTGGCTGTGCTGCGAAGCATTAGCGTGCAGGAGTTGACTCAGATTCACGGGATTGGGCCTGCTAAGGCGACTGGGATTTTGGCTGCGGTGGAGTTGGGGAAGCGGGTATTTCAGTCGCGCCCGCCGGACATGGCGGTGGTTGACTCTCCGCAAGCAGCGGCGGATGCGCTGAGTCAAGATTTGATGTGGCAGTCTCAGGAGCGTTTTGCTGTGGTGCTGTTGGATGTGAAAAATCGGCTTTTGGGAACTCAGGTAATTACGATCGGCACAGCAACCGAAACTTTGGCTCACCCGAGGGATATTTTTCGGGAGATCATCCGCCAAGGGGCGACGCGGGCGATTATTTCGCACAATCACCCATCGGGGAGTGTGGAGCCTAGCCCGGAGGATATTGCTTTGACGCGACAGTTGCTGGCGGGAGCGCAGTTTTTGTCGATTCCGCTGCTAGATCACTTGATTTTGGGGAATGGCGATTTTCGGAGCTTGCGGCAGACGACGACGCTTTGGGAGGAGTATCCTCAAGGCGATTGAACTCTTATACTTAACTAATTCGATTGCTATCATTAGTTATTTGTATCTTTGCCCGATCCGACGCCTGAATCAGCCGTGATAGTAGGCGAATTTTACGGCTGGAGTCCCGGGCGACTGCGTGTTTTGGCTGAATGTCGCTGCTGATACTTAGTTTCGATCGCAACTCGGTTACTCTAGTATAAGTAAGCTGAAGAGGTCGCTAATCCGATTTTTTTTAGAGCATACTAAACGTATACTGAACCAACACCTAAATACCCAATGCTTAAGAAATTATTAAATTGGGTGAAAAATACACGTGTGGTGATAGGAGAACAACTGTGTTTCTGAGACTTGCAGAACAACACCGTAAATTTGTCCAAGATTTGGTAATGAACCTTCAAGCTTTGGCGATCGTGCTAGAGCGTAGGGGTTATCTGGCATCCTGCTACACTTGCGGCGGCCAGATGAACAGTGCCTCATTTATGGTCAGTTTGACGGACAACCATCTGATTCGATTTTTGGTTTCGGATTATGGTATCACTTGGACTGAGATGCGGGACGATCGCGAACTGATGAAACTTGAAGGGGCAGAGGCGATTAGTCAGTTACAAGAACTGGCAAATCTCGTAAAGTATCAGATCCAACCTTCGGAAGCTACTTTAGCGACGGCGCAGCGAGTTTAGCAATTGCACGGTTCCTCCGAAGGCGACACCGAAAGTCGGCGATCAGATGCTGCAACGGAATCCCCAGCTCCTTTAGTTGAGACGGTTCACCCGTTGCACAGCGATGATAGCTCAACAGACAAGGATGCTTTCAGAGTGCCTTAAGGTGTTTACTCTAGAACAGAGTTGATCGAACTCTCATCGGCCAGACGGCATACTTTATGCAAAAAGTGTCAAACTTAGAACCTTTAGTTTTTCGCAGCAGTTGATTCTCCCTTGAGAGCGATTGGCAAAACCTAGAAGTGCGACTGCTCGTCGTCGGCTGCGATGTTGATTTCGCTCTTTGGCATTCAAAAGTCAAGGAATTGAAATTAACTTTGAGTAGGTGAAGTAAAATTTAACATCCAGAGTGAGGATTAGGCTGTGAAGATTGGGCAAAAGGCTGCCCCGGGGTGTGACGTGCGGGCGAATTGCATTTTATTTTTGCTATTCGATTGAGCTAAAGCTAAAAATTAACTTGAAACAGCATCACTGCTGTAAAAATCTCACAGCCGGCTTTAGCCGGCTAAGTTTTGTGTAAATGTATGCTTCGGGGCAATGTTTTGCTGTTAGGTTAAACGGCTTTTTGAAGTGCGCGATCCTCTTCGAGGGCTTCGCTAACGCACTTGCTACACTAAACCTTTTATAATATTTTAATAATTAGTCCAAAAATATTTATCGCCAAGTTTGGAGTCATCATCAAATGGTAAATTTAAGCGAACTTCTAGAACCCATCGCCAGCCAATTTCGCAGTCTGGGAATTCCCGAACCAATTACCCATTGGGGACATCCTGTCATGATGGGGATCGTGGTTGTGGCGATGGGCAGTTTTGTCGGGTACACGGGATGGCAAGGACGTTTGGCCACCGATAAAGATGTCGCACTCAAAAGTCGCTTGGATCACCGCAAGCTTGCACCGTGGATGTTTCTGTTTCTAGCTTTGGGCTATACAGGTGGCTTGCTGTCACTGGTGATGCAGCACCAGCCTGTGATGGAAAGCCCGCATTTTTGGACAGGTTCGACAGTGCTGGTTTTGCTAGCTGTTGGTAGCTTGATTTCGCTGACGGGTTTTGGGGGAAATAAGCTAGCACTGCGCGCGGTTCACGCTTATTTAGGCACTACGGCTTTAGCACTTATGGTGCTGCACGCGGCTTTCGGTATAAAATTGGGGCTGTCTATTTAGAAGAGGAAGTAAGCTGTCGCGCATTTAAATTGTATATTTAGGGCGGGCGAGACGCCCACCCCACAAAAGTTTGATTATTTTTTAACATACAATTTAAATGCAAAACAGCTTAGTACGGTGCGCCACAAGCACGGCCACCGTACATACAGCAGATTCCACCTTTATGAAGTACACCAGCCTATCGTGAGCTTTCCCCGTAGGGACACGGCTTTTGGAGTGTCCCTACACTTCACCAACCTGGAATACGCTGTAATTAGGTGATGCCTCCTGGACTGAAACCAACTTTATTTTTGACAGTAAAAATTGCTAATTACTCGCTAATTAATGAATCAAGCAACGGGTGTCATTTTCTGTCTTGCCTACATCTTGGGATTGATTTCTACAGCGGTTTCTTGGGGTAGGTACGGGATACTTGCTTTGGGAATAGTCACCGCAGTCGCTGTGCCGAAATTGTTGCGAAAATTTGCTCGAAATTCTGTCAAAGCTACTAAAAAAAGACGCAGCAGACAACAAAAAAATGCTCTTGAAGAACCCTTAGATACAAGGGAAGAATTGAGTTTGTTGCAGATGCTGCCGAGGGCGAAATGGGTTTGGGCTGTTGCGGGTTTGCTGGCATTTCTAGCTAGCGTTTATTTTGCAGTTCGATCGCCCCAACCGGCAACTAATGACATTAGCAAGCTGATTCCGGCAGGTGGCAACACTCAAGAAGTGGCGGTGACTGTTCGGGGTAGAGTGGTTAGTACGCCTCGATTAACTCGATCGGGTCGATCGCAATTTTGGCTAGACACAGATTTAGTGAGCGAAATTAACGGCGGCGAGGGAGGAGTAATTGTCAACCGCGAGGTCTCCGGCAAACTCTACGTGACAGTGCCTCTGCTGCAAGCAACTGGCTTGTACGCAGACAATACGATCGCAGTTGTGGGAGCGTTATACAAACCGCAGCCACCGTCAAATCCGGGGGCTTTTGATTTTCAAGCATATTTAGCCAGAGAAGGGGCTTTTGTCGGACTCAAAGGGCGTCAGATTGACTGGAGGAGGGAAAATGCGATCGCGGATGTCAATCGAGTTAACAACAAAACGGCTGCTTTCTGGGATACAAGCGGGATGCGGGCATCGAAAATTCAAGCGATGCGACAACGGATCGTGCGATCGCAACTATCGCAGTTGAGTGTTCCCGAAGGGCCGTTGATCAGTGCGATCGCCCTTGGCAAACAAGCAGTTGATTTACCTTACAACATCCGCGACTCGTTTGTGCAGGCTGGATTAGCCCATGCGATCGCAGCTTCCGGCACTCAAGTTTCGATGGTTTTGGCTTTGGTTATAGCTCTAACTAGGCGTTTTTCCAAACAATTGCAATTTGGCTTTGGCGTCGGTGCTTTATTTTTACTTGTGGGATTAACAGGCTTTGAAGCTTCAGTATGCCGCGCCGCTTTGATGGGATTTGGCACACTATTTGCTTTGGTGCTAAGTCGCGAAGTTAAACCGTTGGCATTGCTGTTAACTGCTGCTACTATTTTACTGCTAGTTAACCCTTTGTGGATTTGGGATTTAGGTTTTCAACTGAGTTTTTTGGCGACTTTGGGATTAATAGTGACAACGCCGCCGCTGATGGCAAAGTTGGACTGGATGCCGCCTGCGATCGCTTCGATTGTTGTGGTTCCGATCGCCGCTTCAGTTTGGGTGCTGCCACTGCTACTCTACGTTTTTAGTGTGGTATCACCTTATAGTATTTTAGTCAATATTATTGCCGCTCCTTTGCTGTGGATTTTGAGTATTGGAGGGATGGTTAGCGCTTTAGCTGGATTGATTTTTCCACCCGCTGGCAGTGTTTTAGCGCAACTGCTGGACTATCCGGCAAAGGGGTTAATTGCGATCGCCCAATATTTCTCGCAATTGCCCGGTAATTCGGTAGCTGTCGGTCAAGTATCGGTGTTTCAGCTAATCGCACTTTATAGTTTAATCTGCTGGGTTTGGATCGGGGGAAGTTCGGCAACGGATTCTGTAACGGATGTGACGGATAGAAGGAGGAAGGAAGAAAAAAGACGGAAGCCGGAAGCAGTCGGAGGGAAAAAACAGGAAAACGGGAGAGGGAACAAGGGGAAAAGTAGAGTTGTTTCGCTGCCGAGTTTTTCTGCTGCTTGGATTTTACCGCTGGCGGTTGTGATGGGAATTGCGATCGTAGTTTTGCCAGCTTGGCACGTTCAAGCATCTTTGTTTCAAGTTACTTTGCTGGCGACATCTAATGAGCCTGTTTTTGTAATTCAAGATAAGGGAAAAGTGGCACTGATTAATAGCGGTGATGAAAATACCGTGAGGTTTACAGTGCTGCCTTTTTTGCAACAGCAAGGAGTGAATTCTCTGAATTTTGCGATCGCCACTCACGGTCATTTAGGTTTGAGCGGAGGTTGGGGAAAATTACTAGAACGCTTGCCAATTAAAACATTTTATGATAACAACGCTCCGACACAAATTCACCGCGCCAGCAATCAGGATTTTATGACGGCTGTGCAATCTCGCCAAGGCGTTTACTTTCCTCTAGAAACTAACAGTAAAGTTGATCTGGGTTCGACACAGTTGCAGTTCGTGAATGCGGAAATTCCGGTGGTAGAATTGCTGGTGGGTAATCGAACTTGGTTACTCCTCGGTGACATGATACCGGAAGCACAGAAAAAATTGGCAGCAACGGGAACATTGAAGCCGGCTCAAGTGCTATGGTGGTCGGGAAAAGTGCTGACGGCGGAGTTATTGGGCGCAGTTGGGCCGCAAGTGGCGATCGCCTCTGCTGACGAAATCGACCCAGAAACCGTAGCCCAACTGCGCCAAAATAAAACGCAAATTTTCTGGACTGGGCGCGACGGAGCTCTCCAGTGGACGCCAGCCGGGGGATTTAAGACAACTCTGGAGTCTGAAGAAAATCAAACTTCTTTTCTTTAAAGATTTACAATTTGGCGCACTGTGCGGTAAGATAATTTTAGCTCGCATCTAAGTGTCAATTGGAGAGGTGGCAGAGTGGTTGAATGCGGTAGTCTCGAAAACTACTTTAGGGCGACCTAACGTGGGTTCAAATCCCACCCTCTCCGTACATCTAAGCATCAAGTACCAAGCGGGCACCTTATTAACCTAGGGTGCGCGCTTTGTAGTTCACCCAAACTTCAACGTAGGGTGTGCTTTATGCAGAACAGCTTATTTCCATAAAATTCGTTTGTAGTGAGGACTTCAGTCCTTTTTCTAGCTTTCAATTAATCAGGACTAAAGTCCTGACTACAAACAATACGAGATAGCTTATTGCAATTTAACCGCAGCCCGCTGAATTGGCAGAACTTCATCCAGAGTCAATTCGCGATCGGCTGTCAAGTGACTCGAACAGCAAATTGTGCTGAAATAAAGAGGACGACCCGCAACTTGAGAAAAATGCTGTTCCAAAAGTAACCGAGAAGTAATATCGCCCAACAGTTCAGAAATATCCTTTGTTAATTGTTCAGTATCATCGCGGTGAGTAATTCTGAACTCAAAAGGCGTTTTGCCGATCGACCTTTTAATTTGGGCATCAAACTCATCCTCCTTCCCAGCAACAAAAGCCAAAGCCTGATGTGTTAAAAAATTCCAAGCTTCAGGAAAAATCTCGCGAATCTTTTCCAGGGGATTTCCGGTTTCGTAAACCAAAGTAGCAGTTTTGCAATCCATGAATCAAACCTCGGGTAGTAGTGTATCTCGACTGTATTTCAAGTTTTGATATTGGTTATCATATTCATAGTTAACCACTAAATCAAGAGCTTTGAATAAAAATAGACTTCCCAATTTCCGATTCCCAATTCCCAATTCCCAATTCCCAATTCCCAAAACTATCTATTCCAATACCTGCGCCAGTGAAACAAATTCTCTGACAAATTCTGCATAAAAGTATTGCGGCGTCCGCGCTGTAACTCGAAAGCAGCAGCAGTTTGAGCACTAATTGCCGAAAAACTCGACCAAATATAAGGAAGTTCCGCGATCGCCTCAACCTTCATCCCGTGACGCACAGCCAAGGCGATCGCATGAATCAACTCAGCAGCTTGTGGCCCCACAATACTCGCCCCCAAAATCTCTCCGTTGCTGCGCCCAACAATCTTACAAAAACCAGTTGTCTCCCCACACATTTGAGCTCTTTCAATATGCTTAAAATATTCCCGACTAATAATAATATCATCTCCAAAACGACGCCTTGCTTGCGCTTCAGTCAAGCCAACCCTCGCCAACTGCGGATCTGAAAAAATCGCCCAAGGAATTCCGCGATAATCTATTTGAAACATCGGCAAAAGTAAAGCGTTTTTAACCGCAACCGTAGCTTCGCAATTAGCGATGTGAGGGAACGAATAACCCCCAGCAACATCGCCGATCGCATAAATGCGAGAATTAGTTGTTTGCAGCTTGTCATTTAAAATCAACCGTCGATCGTTGAATTTTACTCTAACCGCTTCCAGATTTAAAGATCCAAAATTGTGTCCGCGGCCGGCGGCGAGAAAAATCTCCTCAGCTTCGATCGCCCTTGGCCCAGCTTGAATCCATTTTTTACCATCAATCACCCGAGCTTGAGTCACCTCAGTAGCAGTCAGAATCCGCACTCCTTCGGCTTCCATTGCAGCTTGAACCAAGCCAGCAGCCTCTCGGTCTTCTTTCGCCAAAATGTGCGAACTCTTCACCACAAGCGTCACAGCCACCCCTAATCGAGCCATAGTTTGAGCTACTTCGACACCGCTAGGATCGCCACCGATTACAGCCAAAGTTTGAGGTAACTGCGGAAGTTTTGCCAATTGGGCGACAGTTTCCGAAGTAAAAAAGCCAGCAGCAGAAAGTCCTTCAATATTCGGAATTGCCGGCAAAGTTGGACAAGCTAGCAAATAACTCAGCGATCGCAATTGTCGATCGCCCACCACAAAAGCCAAATTTGGTTTCCTAACAAACTCACCATCGCCAAAAATCACATCGACACCGCGAGCAGCCAAAACCGCCAGAGCATCAATTTCTGACAAATTAGCCACAACACCATCGGCCCATTTCAGAGCCCCATCAAACCGCAATTCGATCGGCATTTCTGAATTAGCCACTTTCTGACAAACTCCGAAATGCTGGCGACGGATCTGCTGCGCAAAACGAGCAGCCTCGCTCAAAATTTGGGTGTATCTCAAACCAAGGTCGATCGACTCTTTCCCCTCAGTCGGTAAATCTTGCGAATTACTTAGCGGTTCCACCAAAGCAACGCGAGCCGGAAAATTAGTTGCAGTCAAAGCAGCATGGCGTCCGGCGGGAGTTCCACCAATAATTACTAAATCATAATCAATCATAAATAAAAAAGTCAGTTGTTATTGGTTAGTTGTTATTAGTTAGTTGTTAAGCTATGCTGCATTTAAACTACACAGTTAAAATTTGATAAAATTCTTGTGGGGTGGGCGTCTCGCCCGCACAAAAAATACAATTTAGATGTAGAACAGCTTATTGGTTAGTTGTTATTGGTTAGTTGCTATTGGTTATATCAAATCCGGTAGCATCGGAATTAATATCCGAAATCAGGAGACTGCACGTGCCGTTTCCCTACGATTAATTGGGTGTAGGGAAACGGCACTGCCGTCTCCTCTATCATGTCTGAGTGTAGCCGGAATTGATATTAGTTGACTGTTAACAGTCAACCATCAACTGACCAATGACCAAGGACTTCGGAAAGTCCAGCAATCAGCCGCAGATTGTCCGCCCTCGATCGCACGGCTACTCGAAAAAATTGATCGCCCAACTCAGGAAAACTCAAACAATCGCGAATCAAAATCCGATGACGTTCCAGCAGACTTTTTTGAACTAGCGAAACCGAAACGGACGACTCAACTAACAAAAAATTAGCCGCACCAGGAAAAGGCCGCAAACCAGGTAAATTAGCCAAACCCTCAAACAGCTCTTGGCGAGCCACAGGTAGCCAATCCCAGGTTTTTTGCTCAAAAACAGTATCTCGCAGCACGGCAGCAGTAGCAGCAGCAGCCAAAGTATTCACAGGCCAGGGATCGCGCTGCAACTGCCAGCGGCGGAGTCGATCGGGATGGCCGATCGCACAACCCATCCGCAGTCCCGGCAGAGAATAGAATTTAGTGAGCGATCGTAAAATCACCAAATTCGGAAATTCCTCAACAGCATCGATCAAACTTTCCCGCTCAGACGGCGGTAGAAAGTCCATAAAGGCCTCATCCACCACCACCAGAGGCAACTGCTCCAAATAAGGCCGTATCGCCTGCTTACCGAACAGCAAACCCGTAGGATTGTGCGGGTTGTTCAGTAGCAAACCTCGATCGGCATCAACCAAAGGAACCGGGAGAGACAAAGAAGGGGAGACAAAGGAACGGTTAAAAACCGACAAATCATCCGTTACTAATCCGTTTCCTGTCCCAGCGTCCAACGATTTCAGATCCAAAGGACAATCCAGCACCTGGGCGTCGAAAGCCAAAAGAGCCCGCGAGTAATCGCCAAAAGCCGGAGTCACCAAATAAGTCCCCTCCAGCTTCGACAAATCAAGAGCCGCCCAAGTCAACAATTCCGCCGAACCATTCCCCGGCAAAATCCAATCCGGGTCAACATTCAAAGCCTCACCCAAAGCAGCCCTCAGCTCTCCATAATCCGGGTCTGGGTAAGCTGTCAGACTGCTTAGGTGCGATCGAATCGCATCAAGAGCCGACTCAGGAGGGCCCAAAGGACTGATACTCGCAGAAAAATCGAGAATAGCAGCAGCAGGGCAGCCAGCCAATGTGGCCGCCCAAGCTAAGTTCCCCCCGTGTACAGGCCTAATCAACGTTCAGTTCACCAATTAAATTTTAGGTTCTTTCGGGGGCGCAACTCTGTCCTTGAACAACTTGCCTGCGGAAAATGCAGGAACTCTGGTTGCCGGGATTTCCATCTTGTCCCCAGTTTTGGGATTGCGACCCTCCCGGGCCTTGCGTTCCCGCGACTCAAACGAGCCAAAACCAACCAGAGTCACTTTGTCCCCTTCGGACACAGCTTCCATGATCGATTCCAAGGCTGCACTCAAAACAGCATCTGCCTGTTTTTTCGTCACGCTAGCCTTTTCCGCCACTGCATCGACTAATTCACCTTTATTCATTGCGCACTCCTTCTGGGTTTGCAAAACACGTTACACCGACTCCGTTCAACTATGAGCTGTGAGTTATCAACTTTATTAGAGCTTGGGTTTAGAGGTTTCGGTAGTTCCCGATCGCTCCTGTCCGCTTCCCCAATTAAGAACTCCTGCTGAATACTAATTACCCAAGGGTAATTGGTCAGAAAAGGAATTTTTGTTGCTAATTGCTGAAAACCCGACAGCATCTAATTTTCACTGCATTATTCTAAAGTCTTGCCGACCCTTATGGATCGGTGGAACCTTTAATTTATATGGAACTTGCCAACTTTTTTAATTAATACCCAAATTTAGGTAAAAAAAAACCACCTCAGAGAGCAAATTTCTCGCCTCGGTGGATTTGAAATCAGGAAAAAAGGAAAAACAGAAGGAATAAAATCTCATTTGTCAAGGGAAGAAGGAAAGTTTTTCCCTTCTTCCCTCCTTCCTCTTCCTTATTCCTGACTTCCGTTACATCCGTGGAGCGAATCCGTTGCCGAACTGACTACTGTCTCGGCTGGACGGGCTGACTCCGCTGCAACAGTTGGCGGGCGTCGGGACTGATGTTGTTTTGGTAGCCAAAGTTCGATCGATCGCTATCATCCAAAATCTGCGGCGTCAGCAATATAATCACTTCCGCCCGCTGGTTGTTCTTAGTGGTTCTCCTGAACAGCGAACCGATAATCGGCAAATCTCCCAAAATCGGGATTTTGCTCGCTTCAATCCGTTCTTGGTCGCGGATAATTCCCGACACGATCAAAGTCTGACCATCTCGCAGACGAATTAACCCAGATTGCAACGATCGTTCCGACAGCAGACTGATCTGATTGGTGTTCCCGTCAGTGGTCAGGTTTTGAGGGACGCCGACCCCCCTGATAATCGGATTCACCCGCAGAGAAACAAAACCATTATCGTCAACCCGGTCAACTGCCACCCCCAACTGCAAACCAGCCTTATCCTTAACGGCTGTCACCGTTCTAGTAGTTTGATTTGCCGTTGACTGCGATGTCGAAGTGATGTTACTGATCACCTCTTCAGTAATATTTACATTCGCCGTTTCTCCTTCTTGAACCACCAGAGTCGGATCGGTCAGGATTTTGGCATTGCTGCTGAGAATATTTGCCTGCAACGCCGACAGGAACCTCCTCGGATATTGGAACAGCGGGAACAGCCCGAAAGTCGCACTTCCGAAAGATTGCAACGCTCCATCTGTTAAGCTCCTGGCAAACGGGGTGTAATCCCTAACCCCAATTGCTGACGGGTTATTAGTAATCGGCGCTGTCGGCTGCACGAACAACCCGCCGCCGGGAGCTGTCAGCGGCACGTTGATTAAATTGCCCCTCGGATCGTAGAAAGGTACCCTGTCGGTAATCGGAATGTCTCGGTTGTTGATAATCGGCGGGTTAGCTATGCCATTCCTAACAGTATCGGTGTTGGGAGGATTTATGCCACCAAAATTGAGAGTTGCGGCTCCGCCGTCATTGACGAAGAAATTGTTATTAATTCCGAAAGAGAAACTGCTGCTACTGGTGTTGTTTCCCGACAAGTTGATATCGATCACCTTGACGTTGACAGCCACTTGACGCCGGCGCAAATCTAGCTGCGTCAAGAAAGCTACGGCGATATCCACCTTGCGCGGGTCTCCCACCAAAGTGATGGAATTGAGTCGGGTATCGGCGAGCACCGACAGTCCCCTCAACAACAGCGGCCCGTTGCCGTCCTTAGCGCCGATCGCCTTAATGTCCGGTTCCCGAATTTCCACATCCCGCGCCGAATTTCCCTGGCCCACGGTTTGAATCGTCACCCGAGTAATTGGCAGTTGAGTTTCCGCACCTTGAGCGCTCAAAAAGTTAGCTGCATCCGCAGACTTAACTTGATTGAGGCGCAGAGTCCGAATGATAATATTCCGCGAGTCCAGTGGCAAATTAGACCCGACAAAAATCGTCCGCCCGACGCGGTTGGCTTGCAGTCCGCTAATCCGCAGCACGTAATTAAAAACATCTTGCACCGACTCATTTTCGATGTCCAAGGAAATCTTCGGCCCTTCATCGGCACCTGCCGCTCCCGGAGCCGCCGGAGCTGCTTGGCCCGGTTGACCCGGAGCAGCGCCACCGCCTGTAAAAGCAATGTTCAGTCCCGCAGCCCGCGCCAGCAGAGCTAAAACGTCTCTGACTGGGGCATCCCGCAGTACCAAGCGGGGAATGCGTTCTCCTGAACTCAGTTCAATACTTCCCGCTGCCGGGGCGATGTTAGATACGGAGATATCTCCCAATGGTGGCGGTACGGCCCGCGACTGGAAAGGCGGAGCCTGATTGGTCTGGGATTGAATTTCGCTGGGGAGGGGCGCGCGATCGTTCCTAGTAACAGTAACTTCGGGATTTGGCAGCAGCACGCCTGGGTTTTGTGACGTGCGAATTTGGGGAGCCGGCCGGGGAGTATTTTGTGTTTGGCTCAGCGGCAGTCCTGGAGGTGGCGGGGGCGCAGCTTGAGCAATTTGAGCTTGGTTAGACTGCACAGTCCCACCCTGTCCGGCAACGCTGAGGACGATGCTTTGGCCTTGTCCCGGAACAACTTGTCCGTTGGGGACTCCATTCGTGCCAGCCACTACAACGCGGATGCTGTTAGCGTCTACCTGGGTGACTTGTACTGATGAAATGCCCGGAGCGGGGTTATCTTGTCGGAAGCTATTGCCTTGGGCCAAGCGGAGCTGGGTGTTGAGAATTGTGGCTTGGTAGGTATTGCCGCTATTGATGGCGATCACTTGCGGGCGATCGCCCTTTTGAGTAGCCAGCACAATACTTACGCCATTATTGGCTTTAGTTACTTGCACACCTGTGACTTGAGTGGGAGCTGCCGAGACTGGTGCTTGAGCGATCAGTGCGATCGTCATGCTGCCCAAGAGTCCTCCACATAACCGTAGATGTAGATCCTGTTTCACGTTCTCTCCTCAATTAAACTTTGTGATTTACTGGTTGTTCGCAATCTTTAATCGCGAGCTTCTGGCAATGAATGAAAGATGCTCAATTCGAGTCTATGTTTGAAGGGAGAAGTTACAATAAATTCGGTAGAAATCCTAATTTTAGATTGCCATATGTTTTTTATGGCATTCATAATTTATTTTGATCCTACATTCTCCCTTCTGCTGAAACAGCGACTTTCAAACAATAGCTAATATCGGCAATAATTCGGCTATTTAGCAGGACTCGGAGCCGGAGTTGCCAGAGCAGCAGGACTCGGAGCCGGAGTTGGCAGTTTTTCTTCTTGCTTCAAAGGCAGCAGCGCGTGCAAGTCAAAAGCCGTTTTAATTTTAGTTACCGGCTGCTCCACAGGGACTATTTTTCCTTTCAAAAAATCGATATTTAGTACCCCAGTTGATGATAGCAATTCAGATTTCAAATTTCTCACTACCAACAGCGACTGCATCAACTCCAAGTTACGCATAAAATTGCGGGTTTGAGCGAAATTGCCTTCAAACTCTACCTTATATTTTTTGCGTCTGAGCTTGCCCACTAGGGATGGGCCAAAGGACGTATCAGCCAGAATATCTGGGTCTGGAGCTCCCGGCACGGGTGCTGCTCCTGCTACTGGGACATCCGGCTCAAATTTGAGAATTTTCGCCTTGAGTTCGTCTCCTGGAACGCCGGCGTTGATTCTATTAACCAGTTGGTTCATGTCAAGCAACAGCGTGGTAGCGCCTGCGTCGCTGGCAAACATTGCCGTCACATTGGCCCGGCGCTGTTTTGCTTCTTCTTGTTTTGCTTCCGCTTCTGCCTTTTTTTGAATTTGAGCTTGCAATTGCAGTTGCGTTTGCTTGCTTTCGGTAATTTTTTGCTTAATTTCGCTGCTTTTTTGGAATTCTGGCAACACGAACTGAGAGCCGATGTAGCCGGCAATTCCGAGGCCGAGAACCGCGACGCTGATAGCTAGGACTTGGGGTGTCAGCTTAATGCCAAATATTTCCGTCCCTGGTTCTTCTGCTTGTCCCCCGCTGGGAATAAACTCATTTGCTGCTGTCATTGTTTTTTCACCTCTGGTTTTTGTGGTTCTAGCACTCCTTTTTCTTGAAGTGTTTCTATCCGTATAGCCAGCCCGTCTGCTTGCTTGCTCCGCAGCTCAGAGAGCAACTGGGAGGCCCCCGTTGGGCTGAGCGTTGTTTCAATTTTATATTCCACCACCGGCCGCAGTTTGGGAAGTTCTGCTGCTGCTGAGTTTGGGTTCCGCACTTGTAATTGTGTGGGGTTGTTTTTTAATGTGGCCGCTACCAGTCTGGTATTGCTGTTGAGGAAGAAAGGAGACCGCTCGACTAGCAGCATAAAGTCGTTAACTTGAGCAAATGTACCGGCAATGCCTGAAATTTGTACTTTTGCTGCCTGCTGCGGGACGACTGGTGGGGGAGCAGCCACAGGGGTAGGGGTGGGGCTAGCTGGCGATGGACTCGCTCCCGGGGAGGCGGCGGGAGTTGCTGCGGGTGGAGGTGGTGGTGGCGCAACGGGGGCGGGACTGGGGTCGATTTGCTCGATTTTGGCAATTTGTACTCCGGTGGGAGTGCGGGCGCTGATGTCTTGCAGCATCGCCGACCAAGGTTTAATTTGGTCGAATACTCCGGCTAATGCTTTGTATTCGGCTGTAACTTTGTCGGTTTCGGTGTTGATGGCTTTGATGACGTTGGCTTGAGTTGTTAACTTTGCCAATTCTTGGTCGATGGCTGCTTGTTCTCCAGCCAACTTGGTATTTTCGTTGGTAGACCACCACCACGCCCCCATGACTAAGGCATTGAGGCCGAAGGCAAAGAGCAGCGCCCCAATCATGGCACTTTGGTCTTTGATTCCACCGGAACTCTTTCTACCTGAGCTTTTAGCTGCTGTGACGGGTTTGTAGTCGGGACGGTCGTTGAGAAAATTAATATCTAGGCTGTACATGGCTTCACTGGATTTTAGATTTAAATTTGAAATTTTAGATTTTAGACAAAGCGCCAGATTGCTGGTACAAGTGAAGGATTTATTTAGGGAAGAAAGAAACAACTTTCTGCCTTCTACCGAAGGAAGGGTCTGCTTCTGTCTCCGATATTCTACATTTTTCCTTCTACTTTCTACCTCGAATATTTTACCTCCTGCCTTCTGCCTGATTCTTTGGGAAGGGATTGTTGTGGCTTTTACCTAAAATTCTGAAATCGGTTTTTCTATCTAAAACTGTATAGGTCAAAGCACTTCCCTCAGTCCTAAACCTAGGGCGACTCCTAAACCTGCTCGCTGTTCTGGGGTAATATCTTGGCTGATTTCGAGTCCTAGGGTTTCTATGGGATCGACTTGAGATGCGGGCAAGCTTAATCTTTGCATAAAAAATTCGTCTAGTTTGCCGATCGCAGCTCCAGGCCCAGCTAACAACAGTTGTGCGACTTCGAGTTCTTCGCTCTGGTTGAGATAAAAGTCTACTGAGCGTCGCAGTTCGTCTGCTAGTTCTCCCAATACTTTAATCATCGCATTTGTGCCGGGATTGGTGTCTCCCGACGCGCCCATTGTGTCTGTGACAGGCAGGGTCATGCCTTGCAGTTCACTGGTGTCTCGGGATGGTGGCAGGTTCATGGCTTGGTTGAGGGCGGTCTGGATTTGGTATGTGCCGATCGGGATGGTACGGTTGAATTGAGGTATGCCGTCCACTACTATAGCTAACTCGGTACTGTCAAATTCTATAGCGGTCAGAACTGCGGCCTCTTGGGACGAAAATTGTTGCAGTTGGTCTTTGAGGGTGCGGATCAGGGCAAAGCTGGTTACTTCTAGTACGTCTATATCCAGTCCGGCTTCTCTGAAGGTTTCGATGTATGTGTCGGTAACTTCTCTACGAGTTGCTACTAGCACAACTTGTACTTTTTCTACGCCGTCGCCATCTACAAATAGGCCTATTTTTTGATAGTCTACATCGGCGTCTTCTCTGGGAAACGGCAAGTACAGTCCTGCTTCTGCGTTCATGTAGTCCCGCAATTCTTCTTCGTTGAGTTCTGCGGGAACTGGAATTAAACGGATGACAGCTTCTCTACCAGGAATGGCTGTAGCTACGCGCTTGGCTTTAATTTTGTTTTCTGCCATGACGGCACGTATTAGTTCTGCAATTCCAGGCGGATCGACTATTTGCCCTTCTTGTACCATGTCTTCTGGAACTTCTATTGAAGCCAAAGTGGCTAGTTTTAATCCCTGAGTTTTCTTTTCGAGCTGAATGATGTTGATGCGGTCTGGGGCTATTTCGATCCCGATTCCTGGCTTGCGTTTGTCAAGTAGACCTTTAATAAAGTTAACCATGTGATTGGGTCGCGGGTAATTGCTATTTTTTTATTTGGTGATTGGCTGGCCTGATTCAGCAACGCCGGGTGTTGGAGAATTGGTTTCCAACTACCACAGGAGTGCTGTAATCTCGGTATTCTGCCGTAGCTGCGCGGAACTGTTTGTGTTCCACGATCGCCCGTTCCGAACTTTATGCTATCCAATTTACTTGACAATAGCTATTCTGCTGCAAATGTCAACAAATTTTAGCTCGATCGACCTAAAAACAACTGATTCTACATCAAAACCGACTCTCTCCCTCGGGAGCCCGGGCACAAGACTCTGTTTCGGACTCGATGCTTTTTTCTCTAACGGTTCCCATGATTATCAAATTTATCCCTATGAAACGTAAATCTTGGCAACTGTTTGCTGTTTTTGGGCTGGTAGGGCTGCTTCTGGCTGCGGTGGTGAGTTGTAGCAGGCCTGCTGTCAATTCGCAGACAACGAAGAATACGGAGGAAATCGAATTCTGGACTATGCAACTGCAACCTCAGTTTACTGAGTATTTCAACAAGACGATCGCCGGTTTTGAAGCCCAAAATCCGGGAGTGAAGGTGCGCTGGGTGGACGTTCCTTGGTCGGCGATGGAAAGCAAGATTTTGGGCGCTGTTTCGGCGAAAACTGCCCCGGATGTGGTAAACCTAAATCCTGATTTTGCTTCGTTGTTGGCTGGGCGCAATGCTTGGCTGGATTTGGACTCGCGGATTTCGGAGCAAGTGCGATCGACCTATTTGCCCAATATCTGGAAATCTGGTGTCCTTGATGGTAAAACTTTTGGCATTCCTTGGTATCTCACAACTGGGGTGACAATTTACAATACCGATTTGTTTAAAAAGGCTGGAATTACTAAACCTCCTGCTACTTATACAGAGTTAGCTCAAGTTGCAAAGCAGGTGAAGGAAAAGACTGGGAAGTTTGCTTTTTTTGTAACTTTTGTACCGGAAGATTCGGGGGAAGTTTTGCAATCTTTGGTGCAGATGGGTGTTACTTTGGTTGACGCTCAAGGAAAGGCGGCTTTTAATACTGATAAAGGCAAAGCTGCTTTTCAATATTGGGTTGATTTGTACAAAGGCGGACTTTTGCCACAGGATGTTTTGGTACAGGGACATCGTAGGGCGATCGAGCTTTATCAATCTGGGGAAACTGCTTTGTTGGGTTCTGGGCCTCAGTTCTTGAAGGCGATCGCCGAGAATGCTCCTAGTATAGGCGCTGTTTCGGCTGTTGCACCACAAATTACCGGGGAAAGCGGCAAAAAAACTGTGGCGGTGATGAATTTAGTTGTACCTCGCGACAGTAAGCGCCCTGACGATGCTGTGAAGTTTGCTTTGTACGTGACTAACTCTCAAAACCAATTGGCTTTTGCTAAGGCTGCTAATGTTTTGCCTTCTACGGTTGAGACTTTGGGGGATGGTTATTTTAAGAGTGTAGCTGCTGATGCGACGGCGGGCGATCGGGCTCGGATTATCAGTGCTTCTGGGTTAACTTCCGCCGAGTTGTTGATACCGCCTCTCAAGGATGTTAAGAAGCTACAAAAGGCGATTTATGACAATTTGCAAGCGGCGATGTTGAATGAAAAATCGGTAGAGCAGGCTGTGGCTGATGCGGCGACGGCTTGGGATCAAAGGTAGTTTTGAGTTGAAGCTGGGGCGGGAATCTTTTTTGGCGATCGCCCTTGCTTTCAATTTTGAATTGTCCAGTCTTCCTGCACTAAACCAGGCACTTGCGAAAAATCTTGGTAGTTGCGCGTAACGAGGATAGCATTATTGGCAAGTACAATAGCTGCAATCCGCAAATCTTGTGTGCCGATGCGTATTCTTTGACGACGGAATTCTGTGTAAACAGTGCAAGCATTATGGTCAAATTTCAGAATGTTGAGAAATTTGAAATCATCTAATGTATCCCATAACCTAGTGTAAGCCAATACTAATTTGTCAGTTTGCGAAGGTTCGGAAGCTTTTTTAATAACATTGAATCTGCCGCGAATTACTTCCTCTACTGTTACGATACTCACAGCAATATTTTCTGCATTAACCTCAACGCGCTGCACCATTGTTGGATGATTTTGCTGCCAAAGGGAGAAACAATCCGTATCAAGTATGTATCGGCTCATTTGGCCTCAACCGCAGCGTCAATTTGACTATAATAAGCTTCCGTTTCTGCATCGAGTTCGCGGCGATATTCTTCTATGTGTGCCAATACCTCATCGTATTGCGGATCGTTTTCATATTTGCCCGCCAAGCTTACCCAAGGATTGTTCGATCGACTAGAAGTGAGTTTGACAGAGAGGATTTCGGCTTCGGCTAGCTGGGAATTAACTAAATCGTGAAGGTTTTGCAATGCTTGCGATCGCGTTTCCCCAAAAGCTTTACATTCAGGCCATCCCAGTAACGCAGCACTGACTGTTCTGTCTGATTCATTTTTAATCATTATGCGATCGATTGAGCTATCGAAGTCGCCTCCTAGGTTAGTTCTATCTACTGCGCGAATATCGTAAGTAGCGTTACCTGTTAAGAGTGTTTTTGTCTTGACTGTATCCTTGGTGTTTTCCTGGCGTGGCTTTTCTCTTCGTCGCATTAAAAGCTCGTCCAATAATAAGGTTTGGTCTTGGCCCGACAAAGCTTCTATATATTCAATTAGTGTTTGTACCGATATCAGGCTACTCATAAACTTCTTTCTCTAAATTTTTCTAAACCCACTCATATTTTAACAATAATTCGGCATTGGGCATTGGGCGGGAATCTTTTTTGCGATCGCCCTTGCTTTTTTCGGTGGCTTGACGTATTATTGAAGAATAGAAATCTGTGCCCCCATATATATAAGCTTAAGTTGGTATTATACACTTCAATATAGGACAAAAAATATCAACTATCAAGAATTGGGGAAAAGATAGGGGAATTTAAGAGTTTTTTACCGCAGAGAGCGCAGAGGACACAGAGGAGGAGGAGAGAGAAATGAATAATTTTGTCAACGGCTGGATTCGGGATGTTTTAGGCTGGGATGTACGATCGAGAATTGCCGGATCTTTTTAGTTTTTCCTATTGCAATTTAGATGAATTTGGTGTAGCATAGCATCATGGAAATCTGTGCGGCCATATAAGCTAGTTCTGCAATAAGTTTGAAAAGGATTTCAACCGCAGATGATGGCTGATGAACGCGGATGGACGCAGATAGAAGAGAGATATTTTTAAACTTGGGATTTTTGTTGTTGAAGAAAGTGACCGACTAGATAAAGGGAACCGCAAAGGACTGTTAAATTATCTTCTGCTACAGCAGCATCTAAGGCTGTTGTTAATTCGGGGAAGGTTTGGCAGAGTGTTAATTCGGGACAGATGGTTTGGGCGAGGGTGGCTAATTCTGTAGGTGAAGCTGAATTTTGGTCGGGTACGGGCACTAGATAAAGTCGATCGCCCTTTTTGAGTAATGCTTTTAATATATCATCACAGTCTTTGGTGGCAATAATCCCGATTACCCAGTTAATTGGTACTTGGGAAGTATTTAAATTATCGACATATTCGCGCAATGCAATGGCTGCGGCTGGATTGTGAGCTCCATCTATTAATATTGTCTGGTTTTTCCAAGTTGTCTGTTGGAGTCTTCCGGGCCATTGAGTTTTGGCTATACCGTTTTGAATTGCAGTTTCGGATATTTGCCATCCTCTGTGTTGGAGAATTTCGAGAGTTGCGATCGCAATTGCCGAATTCATCAGTTGAATTTTTCCCAACAATGGCAATTTATATTTTACCTTAGCACCATTTTGGTTTAACTGATATTCTGCGAATCCTTGTCCTAAATCTCTGGCTGGTTTTACCCAAGTTGCAGGACAGTCTAATTCTTGGATGCGTTTCTCGATCGCTATTTTAGCCGATTCTGGCAATTCTCCGATCGCAACCGGACATTTTGCTTTCAGAATTCCGGCTTTTTCCCTAGCAATATCGGCGACAGTGGGGCCAAGTATTTGCCAATGTTCGAGGCTGATGGATGTGATGACGCTAACGAGGGGATTTTCGCAAACATTAGTCGCGTCTAATCTACCGCCCAATCCGGTTTCGATGACGGCGATGTCTGCTTTTTGTTCGGCGAAATACAGCCAAGCTACGGCGGTGATGATTTCAAATTGGGTGGGAGTTTCGGTATCGTTTTGAGTGGCGGCGATGACTCGTTCGAGGTATGCTTGCAGTTCAGTTGAGGAAATTGGTTTTTGGTTGATGCAAATTCTTTCTGTCCAATCGATTAAGTGCGGGGATGTGTAGCGCCCGACTCGATAGCCTGCTTCTGTGAGTATGGATGACAGATAGGCGCAGACTGAACCTTTGCCATTTGTACCGGCAATGTGGATGACGGGGACTTTTTGCTGGGGGTTGTCTAGTTTCTCTAGAAGTTGTTTAATTCTTTCGAGGCCGAGATGGATGCCGAAGTGTTGGTATGATTTGAGGATGGATTCTGCATTCATTGATTATTTCCCAGTCCACGTAGGTGGACTTAGTTTGTGTAGTAGCGATTTCAATCGCCGAGTTTTGTGAATATTATTTCTCTGTTTGCGGGTTGTGGTGGATTGGATTTAGGTTTTCGTCTGGCTGGCTTTAATCCGGTTTGGGCTAATGAGTACGATCGCACTATTTGGGATACATATCAATTTAACCATACTGACACTCTGTTAGATCGCAGAGATATCCGAAAAATTAATTCTGATGAAGTTCCTGATTGTATTGGGATAATCGGTGGCCCTCCTTGTCAAAGTTGGAGTGCGGCTGGTGCGAAACGGGGAATTGATGACTCTCGCGGTCAACTTTTTTGGGATTATATCCGTATTGTACGAGAGAAGCAGCCTTTGTTTTTCTTGGCTGAGAATGTCAGTGGCATTTTGTCTCCCAGAAATCGGGATGCTTTCACTTATATATTATCACAATTCGAGCAAATTGGCTATCGAGTTTCGTTCAAGTTGTTGAATGCTAAAAATTTTGGGGTACCGCAGGATAGGAAAAGGGTGATTGTGGTTGGTTATCGGGAAAGTCTGGGTTTTGGTTTTGAGTTTCCTGAATCTGGGGATGAGGTTTTGACTTTGAAGGATGCGATTTTTGACTTAAGGGCGATCGCACCAATTCCAGTTAAGGGTAAAGTAGATAATTATCACCCATCTCTTCCCAATCACGAATGTGCAGATTTGGGATTTTCGAGTATTTATATGTCGAGAAATCGAGTTAGAAGTTGGTCGGAACCTTCTTTTACTATTCAGGCGGGCGGCCGACACGCACCTCTGCATCCTCAAGCTACTAAAATGATTTTGGTTGCGAAGGATAAACGCATTTTTGACCCGAATTCACCTCAACCTTACCGCAGATTGTCTGTCAGGGAATGTGCGAGAGTTCAAACTTTCCCGGATGACTTCATTTTCAAGTACAAGTATATCATTGACGGATACAAAATGGTTGGTAATGCAGTACCCATAAATTTGGCTAGAGTTTTAGCAGGTAAGATTTTTGATGATATTACTGGGAATAGGGAATTGGGAATTGGGAATTGGGAATTGCCATAGTTTGTTTTCCTTCTTATATCTACAATTCCGGTTGCACCGGAATGACGGAGGAGACGGCAGTGCCGTGTCCCTACAATATTATTTTAGGTAGGGACACGGCACTGCCGTCTCCTAATTTCGGTTACTAATAATTTCGATGCAACCGGAAACTTCAATCCATTAAATCCGCTAAATCCGTTACAGAATCCGTTGCCGAACTTCATCCGTTACCAAACTTTGTCAACTCACCAAGATTTTGCTGAATCACATTTATCCCCCGCAGATGAGAAAGAGTCGAACCTCCATACAAGAAGCTATTCAAGCTAACTTGATAATTTTGCTGAACTGCTAAGTCCAGCCACAAATTGTTAATCGCATCTCCCGGCTTGTAGTCGGGAATGTTGTGCTGATAGTAAGGAAAACTATCTATACAAGTATTGAAAAAGTTCTTTCGCCCGCAATGCTTTAAATATTGCAGTCGCGGTTTAAACTCTGTCCGATTTTCCAATACTGTATATATAGTATCGGCGAGAGATTCTGGATCGAATTTAGCATAAAGCCCTGCACCTTCTGGGAAAATTGGCGAGTCTCCTCTGGCGTATTGGTTGAACTCTTGGAAACAAATTACTGGAACGTTGCAACTCATGGCTTCGGTGATGCCTCGGTTTTTTCCTTCGAGGAGGGAACCGAGGACAAATGCTTTTGCCCGGGAATAATATAGGGGCATTTCGCTGTAGTAATCGATTCTCGGTACTAAGTTAATGTAGTCGAACGGATTGGTTAAAATTGTCTCCACTTGTCGCCATTCGTTTAAGGCTAATTCGTCAAGAGTGTTCAGGTTGTTGACATCAAAGTCATGTCCCGTAACGACTGTTAATTTTATCGGTTTCTGCGGATATTTTTGGCGGTAAATTTTTAAGGCTTTGGCAATTGTTGGTAAGTTCTTTTCTTCGGAGATGCGGGCGACGGCGAGTAAGTCGATGTCTTTTTCGGGGACATTTCTGGGGGAAATTAAATATTCGTTGATGAAGTCTGTGTCTTGCAGTGGTATGATTGGTTTGTGAGTGCGATCGGCATAAGTTTCGCGAAACCATTTATCCCGCTGCGGATTTTTGTATAAGCTGGAATAAGCATCGGCTATGGGAGCCCAGGAATAGGAAGCGCCGGGGGAATAAGTAAAGGAATGAAAGACTGAGGAAAGTTGCGGAAATAATTTGTTGATCAATTCTACTGCTTCGCTGAAGTAAATGCCTTTGATGAATTTTCCTTCGTACATCAATGGGGGAAGCAAAATGTAAAAACTGGCTGTATCGAAGCGGTGAGGTTGATCCTCGAATATCTCCCAGCTAAATGCGTCTAAGTCTGCATAAATCTCGGCGATTGGTTTGTTGATGTGGGGGTTGCGTAAATATGGTTTTTGTCGATCGTAGTTTCCGCGTACCATATAATTCTTAATATGATTATTTAACTTTTTTTTCTTTAACCGCAGAGGGCGCAGAGGGCGCAGAGAGATTTTTATTATGGTGATTCGCTATCGCCTATGGTGAGGGCGAGTTGGTAAATTTGGCGACGGGGAAGGGAGGTTTGTTGGGCTAGTTGGCGGCTGGCTTGGGAACGACTTATGCCTTCGTCGATTAATGTTTGCAATTCGGCTTTGATGGCGTCTTCGGAGAATACTGGCGCTGCTGTTTGGATACCGGCAATGACGAGGGTAAATTCTCCTTTGGGTTCGCGGGTGGTGTAAAGTTCGATCGCACTTTCGATACTACCACGCCAAAACTCTTCGTGCATCTTGGTCAACTCCCTCGCCAACACAATCTGTCTGTCGGTTCCCAGAATATTTGCTAAATCTTGTAAAGTTTGCCGCAATCGGTGGGGAGATTCGTATAAAATAATAGTGCGGGATTCGATTTGCAAACTTTCTAAACTGTGTTGGCGTTCTTGACCTTTGACTGGCAAGAAACCTTCAAACACAAATCTGTCCGTGGGTAATCCCGATGCAGCTATTCCGACTATACAGGCACAGGCTCCGGGAATCGGAATTATGTTAATATTAGCATCGGCACAAGCTTTGATTAACTCGTATCCGGGGTCAGAAATTCCCGGCATTCCAGCATCGGTGACGAGGGCGATACTTTTTCCTAGAAGCAGTTTGTCGATTAATTCGGGTAATCGTTGCTGTTGGTTATGTTCGTGATAGCTGATTTGAGGCGTTTTGATTTGAAAGTGATGCAGAAGTTTCCCTGTATGGCGAGTATCTTCGGCGGCGATGAAGTCTGCGGCTTGCAAGATTTTGATGGCGCGAAATGTCATGTCTTCCAGATTGCCGATCGGGGTTCCGACGATGTAAAGTGTTCCTGTATTCGGATTTGCTTGCATTTTAATATTTTGGAGTTTTTAACCGCAGATAGTGCACGGGCGGGACGCCCATGCCACATATTTAAGAACAGATGTAGTAGATGATATGAAAACTGGATTATTTTTGGGATTGGCGACTTTGGATTTAATTTATTTGGCCGAGAAGCCTCCTGGTGAAAATCAGAAAGTTGTTGCTTCCGATTGTACCATTGCTGCGGGCGGGCCGGCGGCAAATGCTGCGGTGACTTTTGGTTATTTGGGGAATGAGGCGATATGGGCTGGGGTTTTGGGCACTCATGCGATCGCCCAATTAATTAAAACTGATTTGGCTGAGTATAATGTGAGGATAGTCGATTTGTCACCAGGGCGATCGGACTCACCACCAGTTTCTTCGATTATTGTAACTCAAGGAACCGGAGGGCGATCGGTAATTTCCATCAATGCTACGAAATCGCAAGTTGATAGTCAAACAACTAACCAGGATATTTTAACATCAGTTAATATCGTACTGATTGACGGACACCAAATCCCAGCCAGCACAGAAATTGCTCAACTTGCCAAGTCCAAGAACGTTCCCATTGTACTTGACGGCGGCAGTTGGAAACCAGGATTAGACGAAATACTACCATTTATTGAATGGGCTGTGTGTTCCGATAACTTTCATCCCCCCAACTGCGACAACTCCGAACAAGTATTTGCTTATCTGTCAGCAGCCGGAATTGCCAATATTGCTATCACTCGCGGCGAAAAACAAATTTTATATCTCAACAATGGCAAATATGGCAGTTTAGAAATCCCTCAAATTCAAGCTACAGACACTTTAGGTGCGGGCGATATTTTTCACGGGGCTTTCTGTCACTATATTTTACAAGACAACTTTATAGATAGTCTCACCGCAGCCGCTAAAATTGCTTCCCATTCCTGCACATTTTTCGGAACCCGCAACTGGATGAATAAGAGTTAATTCTAAATTAAAATTCACCAAAGTATCCGGGAAAAAGCTATCCCAGCCAGAAAACTTGAACAGACAACACTCCCTAAGTTAAAATCTAAAAAAAACCCTGACAAAAATCATAAACTTCTCTTCCCTCTTCCTTCGCGCCCTAGCGCTGACGCGCGGCTTCGCCTAAAGCGCCTTCGCGGTTCGTTAAAATTGCTATATTAGTCGAAAACAACATACCCGAATTATGCCTGACACCCAACCCCTAACTATCACCCTTCCCCCTTTGCGGATTACCATGACTGACCAACAGCAGGTTAATCTAGAATGGTTGACGCAAAACCTACCAAATCTACTTACTCCAAGTAAACCAGAAGTCCCCGACAACATGAGACAGTGGGTGGCGGCGAACAAATTATTAAATAAACCCGACGAAGAAATCATTAAAATCCTGGTAAGTACCGGAATTGACGCGGAAACAGCAACAGCAGAAGTTACGGAAATATCCTCTCACCCGTACTTCCAAGCAGGTAGCCAGTACGTCCAGTTATTGCAGAAATTAGAATCGCAACTTAGCATCAACAATCAATTAGCCGCGTTGTCTTCCAAGTTTGGCACAATCGAGCGCAAAAGTAGTTTATCGCGAGAGTATTTTCTGGAAAATTACTACGCCAAAAATACTCCAGTCATTATTAGCAACATCATGCACAACTGGAAAGCATTGCAGTTGTGGACACCGGAGTATTTGAAGGAAAAATACGGCGATGCAGCGGTGGAAATTCAAGCCAACCGCAACTCAGACCCGGACTACGAAATTAAGGTACATAACCACAAGAAAACCGTTTTGTTCCGCGAATATGTAGATATGGTCGTCAATGGCGGCCCCAGTAACGACTGTTACATGGTTGCTAACAACCAGACTCTGGAAAGAGAGGAATTCAAACCTTTATTCAACGACATCGAAATTTTCCCAGAATATCTAAATCCTGCCGAGACAAGTGGCAGAGTTTTCTTTTGGTTCGGCCCGAAAAGTACGATTACTCCGCTACACCATGACCCAGTTAATTTAATTTTAGCTCAAGTTTCAGGCCGTAAACTAATTAAGTTGATTTCTCCCCAGCAAACTCCTCTGCTTTACAATCATGTCGGTGTTTTCAGCAAGGTTGATGGCGAAAATCCCGACTATGACAAATACCCGCTTTACAAAGATGCAAAAATTATTGAAGTGATTTTGGAACCGGGAGAAGCGATATTTATTCCTGTGGGTTGGTGGCACCATGTAAAATCATTAGAAGTGAGTATTTCGGTTTCGTTTACTAATTTTGTGTTTCCTAATTATTATGAATGGAAGTATCCTCATATTAATTGGTAGTCTCTGGTAGGGTGCGTCAGTTGGGAGTTTTTTCGATTATTATGAAGTAGATAAGAACTGACGCACCCTACGGGAATTGGTAAGGTGCGTCAGTTGCAGTTTTTTCGATTATTATGAAGTACATACGAATTGACGTACCCTACGGAAATTTATAAATAAAACATGAAAAATCTTGAAGAAATCAGCGAAATTGCGCGATCGATCGCCCATCGCGCATCAGATATCCTACAATCCTATTATCGCCCGGATTCCGACACTCCCAACCTCGACATCCAAGAGAAAAAAGACGGCCCCGTCACCGCCGCCGATGTCGCTGTGAATGCTTATATTCTCGACGAATTGCAATCGGTTTTAGGGAATGCAGAATTTGGCTATCTCAGCGAAGAAACTTATAAAGCTTATTTAGAAACTCATGGGCAAA
>ENA-OFDP01000124-OFDP01000124.1-metagenomes-genome-assembly--contig:-NODE-124-length-35973-cov-6.969430_pt1 | contig 35973 bp, 37 predicted proteins | sample MGYA00153389_OFDP01 | MGnify analysis MGYA00153389
CAGCGCGCGCCATAGAAAAAGAGCCGCGCCGAGCTCGATCGCGAAGCTGCCGCCGATCCGGTTTTTGATGAGGCTGCTACCTAGCCCCGCCGCGGCGGTTCGCCGCCGGCTGGCGCGTGAAGTCCATGCGGTGTTTCATGCCAGCGCCGACGAGCCACGCGTCACGCGGTCGCCCGATGCCCTGATCGCGCCCGATTCTGTCGCCTGGCGGGTGCATGGCGACGTCACGACGATGATGGTCGGCGGGATTGCGGCGTTGCTGCTGCAGATGCTCCACCCGGCGGCGCTGGCGGGGGTGTGGGATCATAGCGATTTCGAGGCCGACATGCTCGGCCGGCTGCGACGCACCGCGCGGTTCATCGCCATCACTACCTACGCCGATCGGTGCGAGGGGATTGCGATCATCGACCGGGTCAAGCGGATCCACGACCAGGTTGACGGAACGCTGCCCGACGGGTCCCGCTATGCGGCCAACGATCCGGCGACGCTCGCCTTCGTCCATGTCGCCGGCGCCTTATGCTTCCTCGACGCCTGGATCGCCTATGCCGAACCACGCATGGCCGGCGCGGATCAGGACGCCTATTTCGCCGAGGTCGCCGGAACCGCCCGTGCGCTAGGTGCCGACCCGGTACCGACGAGCCGCGCCGAAGCCGAAGCCTTGCTCGATGCGTTTCGCCCGGCGCTTCGTGCCGACGGGCGGACCGCGCGTGTCAGGCACCTGATCCTGGGCGCGCCCGCCACGCATCCCGCCGCCGCCGCGGTCCAGTCGATGATCATACGGGCGGCGATCGACGTCCTGCCCGCCGATGCCCGCACGATGCACTGCCTCAAGGAGTCGCGATTGACCCGCCCGATGCTCAACCTCGGGACCTCCGGCCTGTCGCGCGCGCTTCGCTGGGCGCTGAGCGGTTGACGTGATGCGAGCGCGGATTGGCTGATTGCAGCTCGGCAACGGGCGTGGCAGATGCGGCAAAGGAGATGCAAATGGCGTTGATCGATAATTTGCTCGGTAAATTGGTCCGCGCGGGCCAGCTGACGGTGATCATGCCGGGCGGAAAGGCGCACAGCTTCGGACCGGGCGGCGGGCAATCACTGACCGCGCGCATCGCCGACAAGAAGACCGCCTTTGCCATCGCGCGCAACCCCCGGCTCGGGCTGGGCGAGGCCTATATGGATGGCCGGGTGACGGTCAAGGATGGCGACATTCTCGATTTGATGCGGCTGGTCATCGGAGCCAACCGCTGGGAAGAAAAAGGCGGCGCGCGCGCGTCACTCAACAAGGGCAAAAGCAAATGGCGCCACTTGTTTCGCCGCAACGAAGCCAAGCAATCGCACAAAAACGTCGCGCATCATTATGACGTCGGCAACGACCTCTATCGCCTGTTTCTCGACAGCGACATGCAATATAGCTGCGCTTACTTCACCGACCCTGCCAACAGCCTGGAACAGGCGCAGGCCGACAAGAAGGCGCACATCGCCGCCAAGCTGTACCTGAAGCCCGGGCAGAAAGTGCTCGACATTGGCTGCGGCTGGGGCGGGACCGCGCTGTACCTGAACCGAGTCGCCGACGTCGATGTGCTCGGGGTGACCTTGTCGGAGGAGCAGCTCAAAATTGCCCGCCAGCGCGCGAAGGACGCCGGCGTGTCGGACCGGGTCAAGTTCGAGCTGATCGATTATCGCTCGCTGACCGGCAAGTTCGACCGGATCGTGTCGATCGGCATGTTCGAGCATGTCGGCGCCCGGCATTTCGACGAATTCTTCACCAGCTGCAGCGATTTATTGGTCGAGGACGGGGTAATGCTGCTTCACACGATCGGCAAATATGGCTCGGCCGCGAGCCCCGACCCGTTCACCGACAAATGGATTTTCCCCGGCTATCATCTGCCCTCGATCAGCCAGCTTGCGGCATCGACCGAGAAGATCAAGTTCATCATCAGCGACCTGGAAGTGCTTCGCCGCCACTATGGTTATACATTGGTCCACTGGCTGCGGCGGACGCAGGCGGCGCGCGCGGCGATTATCGCCATGTATGACGAGCGCTTTTACCGGATGTGGGAATTCTACCTCGCCGGCGGGGTGGTCGCATTCGAGAATGGGTCGATGTGCAACTTCCAAGTGCAATATGTCCGCGACCGCAACGCGCTGCCGATCACCCGTGATTACATGATCGAGGCGGAGCAGAAATATCGCGCGCTGGGCGATGCGCCCGCTCCCAAACCGAAGCGGGCGCCAAGTAAGAAGCTGACCGACGCTTAGCGGCCGTGCAGTTCCGCGAGGAGCGCAGGGGCCGGATAGATCGACTTGAGCGCTTCCTCGACCGCCGCGGTCGACACCACGACGGTTCGGTTGAGCGCCGCGTCATAGCCGTAATTGCCGCCGAGGCTGTGGATGTTGCCGTCGAACGCGGCGCCGATCACCGCGCCCGACCGGTCGATCACCGGCGAACCCGAATTGCCGCCGATGATGTCGTTGGTGGTGACGAAGTCGTAGGTGATCGCGGGGTTGATCCGCGCCTTGTTGGCGACGAACGCGGCGGGCAGGTCGAACGGTTCGGCACCGGTGGCGCGGTCGAATGTGCCGCCGATGGTGGTGCGGGTCGGGACCGGCCGGCCATTTTCGAGCCAGCCTGCGACCTTGCCGTAGCTGACCCGAAGCGTGAAGGTGGCGTCGGGATATTGGGTCGCGCCGAACGCCGCGAAGCGTGCATCGGCGAGCTTGGCCTGGGCCGCGGTCAGCGGCGCGTCGACCTCGGCATCGAAGCGCTTCTGGATCGCCCGGTCGTTGGCGTCGATCTGGCGCGCATAGACGATCATCGGGTCGCGCGACGCCATGATCGCGGCCTGCCCGCCGTCGAGCAATTTCTTGCGCAATTCAGGGTCGGCGAGCTTGGTGCCGGCGACCAGCCTCTTGGCCAGCGCCTCGGGCGATTCCTTGCCCAGCATCAGCTTGGTCTGGGGATCGTCGGGACCGAGATATTCGCGCGTCTTGCTCAGCGCAAAGCTCAACCGCAACGTTTCCAGCCACGGATAGATCGGCTGCTCGTCGAGCAGGCGTTTCTCGGCCAGCGGAATATCCGAGTCGGTGTACCCCGGCAGGCGGTCGGCATCGGGCTTGCCCCGCTCCGACGCCAGCCGCACCAAGGTCATCGCGTAATTGAACAGATCCTCGTTCGGCAGCGAATAACGGTCGGCGAAATAGAAGGAGCGATAGCCGGTCATGGTCCGCGCGACGCTGGCCCACGGATCGCCGATCCCGGCCTTGCCGCGGGTGCGCGCCTTAAGCTGCGCTTCCTGCCGCGCGAGCGTGGCCATGAAGACGGGGTCGTTGAGCGCCTTCATCCGGCCGATATAGACCTTGAGGCTATTCTCGATCCCGTCGAGCGTTTCCTTGCCTTCGCGCGCCCGCTGCGGGCTTTGCTCCATCGCCGCGATCATCCGCCCGCGCAATTCGGACAAGGTGGTCAGCGCGGTCGGCACCGACAGTTCGCGCTGGAAGGCGAGCTGTTCGGAGGTGAACAGGCGCTGGGTCGAACCGGGGTTGCCGACCACGAAGGTCGCCTCGCCGTCGACCGGCGCGCGGCCGGTCCAGGTCAGATGCTGCGGCGTGGTCACCGGCTTGCCATTCTCGTAGGCGCGCAGGAAGCTGGCATCGAGCGCATAACGCGGGAAATTGAAATTGTCGGGATCGCCGCCGAATTGCTCGGCGCGCGATTCGGGTGCCCAGACCAACCGCACGTCGGAATATTTGCGATAGATGTAGAGCTTGTACTGCCCGCCGCCGTAGAGGGTGACGACCTGGCAGCGGGTGGTGGCGAGATCGGGGCAGCCAGCTTTCTCGATCCCAGCCGTCGCGCCATTGCGGGCCTTGATCGCGGCCTCGCCTGTGGCCGATCCAACCGCGCCTTTGACCTTGGCGGTGACGTCGGTGATCAGGGTGATGACCTCGGCCTGCTGCCCGGCGCATTTCAGCTCACGCTCGCGGCCAGAGGCGGTGAAGCCGTCCTTGAGGATGTTGTTGGCATCGGTTGAGTTCTGCTCGGCGCAGGTCGCGACGCAATGATGATTGGTCAGGATCAGGCCATTGGTCGAAACGAAGCTGGCCGAGCAGCCGCCGGTCAGGCGAACCGCGGCACCGCGCACCTTGTCGAGCCACGCCTGGTCGGGCGCCCAACCATAAGCGGCCTTCATCTTGGCGGCGGGGAAGGCATCGATCGTCCACATGCCTTCGTCGGCGTGGGCCGCAGCGAGCGGCAGCGAGACGAACGACAGAAAGGCGGCGCCGCGCGCGATGCGGGTGGAAGTCATGGTGCAAGTCCCCTGTTAGCTTAGTCGCGGCCAAGTCTGCCCGAAAAAAAGGGCCCGGCGCAATGCCGAGCCCTTGGATATTCGACGAAAGGCGGTTCGCTTAGAGGGTGCGGCCGCGCTGGAGCTTCATTTGCTGGCGCATCGCCTTGCGCTCTTCCTGGGTTAGCTGACCGTCGTGATTGGTGTCGGCGCGGTCGAACCGCTGCAGCGATGCGGCGGTCAATTCCTGGAGCGAGATTCGGCCATCATTATTGGCATCGGCCAGCTTGAGCATGCGCGCGCCCATTCCGCCGCCGTGCATTCCGCCCATTTCGCCGCCGTCATGACCCATGTGCTTGCCCATCTGGTGGCCGCCGCCCATCGCCTGCATCTCGTCGGCGGTGATGAAGCCATCGTGGTTGGCGTCCATCATCGCGAAATGCTGTTGCGTCTTGGCGATGACTTCGGCGCGGCTCTGGGTTCGCCCGCCATCCTCATCCGATTGCGACCCCATGCCCATCGGCATGGTCTGCACCGCAGGCGGCTGCATCCCCTGCGCCAGCGCGCCGCCGGCAATCGCCATAGCCGCAACACCGATCAAAAGTTTGGACATCATCATCTCCTTGGGAAAATCACTGTCTGTGATAGGCGCCGCTTCCTGTATCGCGCTTGAATGGCGGCAAGCACAGTGGCAAGCGGCGGCGGAAATTAAGGAGAGCCCTTTGTCCCTCGATAATCAAGTCCGCCGCGTGGTCCTCGCTTTCTCCGGCGGGCTCGACACCAGCGTGATCCTCAAATGGCTCCAGCAGACCTACGGCTGCGAGGTCGTGACCTTCACCGCCGACCTTGGCCAGGGCGAGGAGATCGAGCCGGCGCGGCAAAAGGCCGAGCTGATGGGGGTCAAGCCCGAGCATATTTTCATCGACGATCTGCGCGAGGAGTTCGTCGCCGACTACGTCTTTCCGATGATGCGCGCCAACGCATTGTATGAAGGCTTGTATCTGCTCGGCACCTCGATCGCGCGGCCATTGATCGCCAAGCGCCAAGTCGAGATTGCGCGATTGGTCGGGGCCGATGCGGTCAGCCACGGGGCGACCGGCAAGGGCAATGACCAGGTGCGGTTCGAGCTTGGCTATTATGCGCTCGCCCCCGACATCAAGGTCATCGCCCCGTGGCGCGAGTGGGATTTGACCAGCCGCACCGCGCTGGTCGAGTTCGCCGAGCAACACCAGATCCCGGTGCCTCGGGACAAGCGCGGCGAGTCGCCATTTTCGACCGACGCGAACCTGCTGCACACGAGCTCGGAAGGCAAAGTGCTCGAGGATCCGTGGGTCGAGGTGCCCGATTACGTCTTTTCGCGGACCGACGACCTCGTTTCCGCGCCGAATACTCCCGAGGAAATCACCGTCACCTTCAAGGGTGGTGACGGGGTGGCGGTCAATGGCGAGGCATTGAGCCCCGCAATGCTGCTGACCAGGCTCAACGAGCTCGGCAAGCGCCACGGCATCGGGCGGCTCGACCTGGTCGAGAATCGCTTTGTCGGGATGAAGTCGCGCGGGATGTACGAGACCCCCGGCGGGACGATCTATCACGCCGCGCACCGCGCGATCGAGCAATTGACGCTCGACCGCGGCGCGGCGCATCTCAAGGACGAGCTGATGCCGCGCTATGCGGAATTGCTCTACAACGGCTTCTGGTTCAGCCCCGAGCGCGAGATGCTCCAGGCGGCGATCGACCTCAGCCAGGCCAAGGTCGATGGCGAGGTACGGATGAAGCTCTACAAGGGCGGAGTCCACATCACCGGGCGTCGCTCACCCAATTCGCTTTACAGCGAGAAGGTCGTGACCTTCGAGGATGACGCCGGCGCCTATGACCAGCGCGATGCCGAGGGGTTCATCAAGTTGAACGCGCTGCGGTTGCGGCTGCTCGGGCGACGCGATCGGCCGGCCTAGTTTAGCGCGGCGTATAGACCGTGAGGCCGGCGAGCTTCTGGCGCGGTAGATAGGCCCGGTCGATCGCAGCCCCCACCGCCGGGCTGAACCGCAGGCTGAACAAATGCGGGCCGCGACCCTGATAGACGATGAACATCGCGAAGCGGTGCTGGTCGATCATCTGGATGAACGGTTTTTCGTCCCACACCCCGGTGGCAGCGAGTTCGTTGAAGATCGCCGGTTCCCACAGCACCGGCCGTCCCGCGCGGACCACCACCACCATGTCGTCGGAGATGACCGGCCCCTTGGCCTGCCTGACCATCTCGGCCAGTTTTGCGAGGCCCGGCGCCCGCAGCTGGAAATATTCGACCGGATAGGGGTTCGGCGCCAGATATATCGCCTGCGCGCACAAGGCGACGACGGCCAATTCCCCGGCAAAGCCAGCTTTCGTCGCGCCCGTCCGACCGGCGCCAAAGCCACGCTCGACTGCAATTCTCATCGCGAAGCCGATGAAGATGGCGAGAACCGCAAACCATTCGATAAAGTAATTCAGGCTCGATCCGGACTTGAGGACCAGCAGCAGCATGATCGTCGTCAGCAGGAAGTAGCAACCGAGCATTGCATAAGCGACGTCGCGCGGCGCGGACTCGGGACGGCTGACGGCGAAGCGGCGAAGCGCCGGAATGGTGGTGGCGACCCCGACCAATGCGGCGATAATCATGAAGCTGTGGCTGAAGACGACGATTCCGATCTGCTCGACGCGCGCCAGGACGATGCGGTTGACGTTGTACAGGAAGATGTGCCGAACGAACCCGCCGTCGGTGGCGTAGGCGAGGCCTGCAAGGGCGATCGATCCGACGATCAGGCAGGTCGCAATCCCCGCCAGCGCGGTCCGCGGCCAGTACAGCAAAAGGACCAAGAACACCGACGCGGGCGCGGCGACCATCGTCTGCTTGGAATAGACCGAGAGCACGAACAGCAACGCCGCAAGGTAGATCATCGCCGGCTGCCGGATCGCCCGCAAGCCGGCATAAATTCCCCCGAGCGCCAAGGCGAACGCGAGCATGTCGACCCGCATCAACGGTGCCCACATCTTGACCGGAAAGGGGATTAGCAGGGCAAGTCCGGCAATCGCCGCACAGGCATTAGCGGTCCGGCGCGAGCCATCCGACTGGCGGATGACGTAGCGCACGATCGCGCCGATCAGGATGACCATCGCGGCAGTCGACACCAAAGACACGATCCGGCCGGCGGCGAGTCCGTCGATGCCCATCGCCGCGACCAGCCCGCTGAGGAAGTGGAACAACGGCGTGTAGTGGAACACCACCGCCGGGAAATGATGGATGTCGCCGAACGCCTTGCCGGTGAGCAATTGCTGGGTCTGGAACCAGACGATCCCTTCGCCATAGTCCATCTCGTAGGGGTAGCCGATTGCGCGCACCGCTGCCCCGGCGAAGTGATAGGCGTGCCACAGCAGCAGCCCGGCCAGCGCCACCAGCCCGACCCGAATGACGGTCACGGAAACGCGGTCGGTCGCGGGCATGGGATCAGCGACGGGGGCGGGCGACAAGCAACATCTGCTTGCCGAGCGGCTTGACCGGTGAGGCGAGGTAGGCGCCGATCAGGAAGGGCCACACCGGCAGCCGCGACTTGACGGTCAGCGGCAGGAAGCGCGGGCGAACCTCGATCACCTCGAAGCCATTGGCCTCGAGGAAATCGGCCAGGCTGATGTGCGACCAGATGGTGACGTGGGTGTAATCGTCGAAATATTCCGCGGCGCAATAGCGATAATTGGGCTGGAGCGTGGTCAGCGTTCCGCGTTTGGACAATTTGTCCTTCAACTGCCGCAGCGTTTCGGCCAGTTCGTCCTTGGTGAGATGCTCGAACAAATTGCTCGAAAAGGCGTAATCGACCGAATTATCATCGATTGCCGACAGGTCCGATGCCGGGCCGACGATCGTCTCGACCCCGGCGTCGACATGCGATGGCATCGCGTCCCATTGATCGAGCCCGATCCGCCGGCGGGCGGTCACATGATTGATGAATTCGCCGTAGCCGCAGCCGATATCGAGCACGCAATCGTCCGGGGTCACGCGCTTCGAGAAGAAATAGCGCCACAGGGCCTGCCACACGATGTCGCGCTTCTCATCCTGGACAAGCCGCGTATCGTGGTAACTGTCACCGCTCACGCAGCCTGCCTCTCCCAGCCGAACAACAGTCCGGCGATCATCCGCGTCCCGACCGTGAAGCCGCGCCAATTGTTGATGTTGCCGCCCTTCGACAACCCCACCCGAGGATGGAAGGTAATCGGGCATTCCACAAGCACCAGCTCGTGGGCCAGCGCGGTGTCGAGGAAATGGGCGTTGAACTCCAGGTTCACCGAGGGGTTCAAGCAAGGCAGCAGGTTGAGCAAGGCGTCGCGGCGGCACAATTTGTAGGTCGTGCCAACGTCGGTAATGGTGCCGCGCCCGAGATGCTTGAATTCGAGCAGTTTGCCGACGAACAGATTGCCATAATACATGAAGGTCGACAGCTGGGTGCGATATTGGCGGAGCGGCTCGACGATGCGGGTCCCGTTGACGATGTCGGCGTGCGGGGCATAGGCGATCAGCTTCTCGATGTCGTAGGCGAGGAAGGTGCAATCCCCCTCGCTCAGGACAACGAATTCGGTGTCGTCATATTTGGCGGCCTCGGTCAGACAGCGGTGGACGCAATGGCCGTAGCCCGGCTTGAGTTCGTTGAAGGTGATCGCGCCCGCTTCCTCGGCCCGTTCAAAGGTCCGGTCGCTGCTGTTGTTGCTGACCACGATCACTCGCTCGACCATCGGGTGGTTGATGAAATCACGGACCGAAACCGCAATGCTGTCTTCGTCATTATAAGCGGTGAGCGCGACCGTCACTCGCTGCCGGACGACCGGCGTGTAGCGGACGGGGACGTCGGGTTTCTGGCGGCTATGAAAATAGAGCAGGTCGACCAGCGCCATGGCGATGCCGATGACGATCGGGACACCCGAATACCACACCAGCCATTCGGCGACCGGATCGAGCATTTCGCGAAGCCCCAGCAAATAGCGTGGAAAGACCAGCATCACCCCGGCGAGATACATTGCAATGCCCAGGCAGAAGGCGAGGACGCCGTACATCAGGATCGGCGTGTGCCTGCGCCCGGGGCCGAAGGTGCTGGCCGGGCCCGCGATGGTCATTGTCATACTCCCCCCCTACTGAAGGCCATGCACGCCGACCCGGAATCCGGCAGCGAACGGCATCCTGGGGAGGTAACCACAGAAGGTTAACGAAGTGGAATAGATTCTGGCGACGGCATCATGTCAGCCGGCATTTACAGGTCGGCGCGAATGACTAAGGCGATCGGCGGGACGGCTCGGCGGGAAAGGCAAAAGTGACAAGCGACATCGACGACACGACGGATCGACCCTGGTGGGAAACGCGCTGGTTCGTCGCGGCGATGATCCTGCTTGCCTTCGTGCCCTTGTTGTACCCGCCGGTGCCGCCGCTGGTCGACTTGCTCGGCCACATGGGCCGCTACCGGGTCGAACTCGATGTCGCGCACTCGCCCGATCTCCAGCGTTATTACAGCTATCATTGGCATCTGATCGGCAATCTGGGGGTCGACTTGCTGATGGTGCCCTTGTCGAAGCTGTTCGGGCTGGAAATGGCGGTCAAGCTGATCGTGATGAGCATCCCGCCGCTGACCGTCGCCGGGTTCCTGTGGGTCGCGCGGGAGGTTCATCACCGCCTGCCGCCGACGGCGTTGTTGGCGCTGCCGTTCGCGTTCGGCCATCCGTTCCTGTTCGGGTTCGTCAATTACACGCTGTCGATGGCGCTCGCCTTCCTTGCCTTCGGGCTGTGGCTGCGGCTCGGGCGGCTGGACCGGACCGGGCTTCGCGCGATCCTGTTCGTGCCAATCTCGTTCCTGCTGTTCGTCTGCCACACCTTCGGCTGGGGATCGCTCGGGATCCTCGCCTTCTCGGCCGAGGCGGTGCGCCAGCACGATCGCGGGCTCGGCTGGTGGCGATCGGCGCTGCGGGCCGCGATGCATGCCGCGGTGATGGCCGGACCGCTGCTGCTGGTGCTGCTGTGGCGAAACGGGGTCAGCCAGGGGATGACCACCGACTGGTTCGACTTCCAGGCCAAGACGATGTGGCTGGCGATGGCGCTGCGCGATCGCTGGCAATTTTTCGACATCATCTCGGTGATGTTCGCGCTGACCATGCTGCTGTTCACCTTGCGCCGGCCCGAGCTGACATTGTCGCGCAACCTCGGATTTTCGGCGCTGATGCTGTTGCTCGTGTTCCTGCTGCTGCCGCGGATCATCTTCGGATCGGCCTATGCCGACATGCGGCTGGTGCCGTTCATGATCGCCACCGCCTTGCTCGCGATCCGCTTCAAGGGCGCAACCGACCCGAAGCTGGCGCGCGGCCTCGCGCTTGTCGGGCTGGGCTTTTATCTGGTGCGGATTGTCTCCACGACCGCCAGCCTCGCCATCGCTGCCAACAACCAGTCGGCCCGGCTCGCCGCGCTCGACCATGTTCCAGTCGGGGCGAAGCTGGTCCATCTGGTGAGCGAGGATTGCCGCTCGCTGTGGGCGTTGCCACGCAATACCCATCTCGGTGCGCTGGCGACTGTCCGCCGCAATGCCTTTTCGAACGACCAATGGGCGATCGAGGGGGCCAATCTGCTGTCGGTCCATTATGCGCCGGGCGGCGAATATCAGGCTGATCCGTCGCAGATGGTCCGCCCGCCCGCCTGCCCCAATCGCGACATGCGCTCGATCGACCAGGCGCTCGCCCGAATCCCGCGCGATGCATTCGATTATGTCTGGACGATCGACTTGCCGCCGACCGACCCGAAGCTACTGACGGGATATCATCGCGTGTGGAGCGGGCCGGGAAGCACCCTCTATGCACGGTCGCCGCCAGCCGCCAAAGATGGGCAATGACCGCGCTTTCGATTGTCATTCCCTGCTTCAACGAACAGGAATGCCTGCCCACATTGCACCGGCGCGTGACCGCCGCCGCGACTGCTGCGGTGGGCGATGATTATGAGCTGGTGCTGGTCAATGACGGGTCGAAGGATCGCACCTGGCCATTGATGCAGGAGATGGCAGCGAGCGATCCGCATCTCGTCGCGATCGACTTGTCGCGCAATCACGGGCATCAACTGGCGCTGACTGCGGGGCTCGATCTGGCACGCGGCGACATCGTCCTGATTATCGATGCCGATCTGCAGGACCCGCCCGAAGTGCTCGGCGAGATGATCGCGACGATGCACCGCGAGGCTGCCGACGTGGTCTATGGCGTGCGCACCCAACGCGCTGGTGAAACCCGTTTCAAGCGGGCAACCGCGCATGCTTTCTATCGCCTGCTCGCCGCCGCGACCGAGGTGCAAATTCCGGTCGATGCGGGCGATTTCCGGCTGATGAGCCGCCGCGCGCTCGACGCCTTGCTGGCGATGCCCGAGCAAGCGCGGTTCATTCGCGGGATGGTGGCGTGGATCGGCTTCAGGCAGGTGCCGTTCGCCTACAATCGCGACGAACGCTTCGCGGGGACGACCAAATATCCGTTGTCGAAAATGATCCACTTCGCGCTCGATGCGCTGACCGGTTTCTCCTCCGCGCCTTTGAAGCTCGCCAGCCACGCGGGCCTCGCGCTGGCGTTGGGGTCGGTGCTGATCATCCTGTACATCTTCGCCGGCTGGGCGTCGGGGCGGAGCGTCCCGGGCTGGACTTCGCTGATGCTGGTCGTGGTGGTGCTCGGCGCGGTGCAGATGTTCGTGTTGGCGCTGATGGGCGAATATATCGGGCGGCTCTACAGCCAGTCGAAGAACCGGCCGCTCTATATCGTCCAGGACATTGCCGGTGGCGGCGCGGCAAGGAATGGTAGTGGTTTGGGAATTGTCGCTTCAGCTAAAGGTCCAGCGGCGGTGGAGCCAGAAGGTCATCAGCGGAGTCAGCGCGATGTTGGGGATGATCGGCCACCAGGTCGCCCCGCCCAGCCGGTCGACCAATAACCACACCCAAAAGCTGTTGAGTGCATAGCCGATCAGATTGACCGCGACGAAGCGCAGCCCCATCCGTCCATGATCGTCGCGCTGCCCGTGGCCGGCAAAGCTGATCCAGCCATGCGCGAAGTAACCGACGCTGACGCCAAAGATCCACGCAATGGCAATGGCGACCAATGGCGAAGTGGTCCGGCTCTCGGCCAGCGCATAATAAATTGCCTGCCCGCCGGCAGTGATTGCAGCGCCGATAACGGCGTAACGGACCAGCTGGAACAGGGCGGCGCGCTGGTCAGGGTCGGCGAGCGCGCGGTCGATGCGGTCCCTCACCGTCTTGCGGCGGCTTCGATCTTGGCCTTGGCCATGGCGATCGGCTTGACCAACGCCGTCGGGATCAACCGCACAGCGGCGCGGCGCAGCAACCATTTGAAGTCGCCGCCGATGGTCAGCGGTTGATCGTCGGGAACGCGGGTGGCGAGCATCGCCTTGGACAGGCGCTTTTGCCCGGCGGGATTGGCGTAAACGTAGCTGTTGAAGCGATACCAGGCCATCACGCCATGCTTGTCGACCAGCCCCGGGCGGACGAAATCGAACACCGCGTAGCTGCGTTTAGCGAATTTCGCGCGCCAATATTCGGGTGGCTGCTCGTTGACATGATGTTCGCCGCCCTGGTGGGGGACGGCGGCTGAGAACAGGATGACGTCGCCATGCGCCACGAGGTTGTCGACAAACTGGTCGGCCTTGGCGTGGGGCAGATGCTCGGCGACTTCGAGCGTCTGGACGAGGTCGAACTTGCGCTTGAGGTCGAGCGGGGTGGCGAGGTCGTGGGCGATGAAATTGCGCGTCGGGATCGCCAGTTGGTGCAAGCTGACATAGTCTCCATCAACCGCAACGACGTCCTTGACGCCCGCTGACAGCCACTCCGCCGCCCACGCGCCATGGCCTGCGCCAATGTCGAGCAGGCTGGCGATATTCATCTGGGGCAGCAGCAATCCGGCCACCGCGCGCGCCGAGCGGCGCGACCCGGCGTCGATATAATCGTAAAAATCATGACCATATTGATGTTCGATCATTCGCGCCCGAACCTGCTTCTTGGCTTGCCGTTAAGAACAAGCACGCTAGAGCGCGAAACTTAATTTAGTGCAAGGACGCGCCGTGCCCGATCGGTTTGTGAGCTTCATCGACCGGCATTGGCGCAGCCTCGCGCTGCTTTGCTGGGCGCTGTTCGCCGCGTGGCTGATCTTTTCCAAGTGGCACAACATTACCGGTTTCGTGCTCAGCGACACCGACGATAACATGCGCATGAGCCAGGTTCGTGCGTGGCTCAACGGCGGGCAGGGCTGGTACGATCTTCGCCAGTATAAGCTCAATTTCCCGACCGGCGCGAACATCCACTGGTCGCGGCTGGTCGACCTGCCGATCGCCGGGCTGATCCTGATCGGGCGGCACTTCACCGATGGCCCGCATGCCGAAATGTTCGCGATTGCGGTCGCGCCGTTGCTGCCCTTGCTGGTGCTGATCATCGCGCTGTCGCTGACCGTTCGGCGGCTGGTCCATCCTGCCGCCTGGCCGTTGGTCGTGATCTGCTTGTTCTTCGCGGGATCGGCGACCGGCCAATATGTCCCGACGCGGATCGATCATCATGGCTGGCAACTGGCGTTCCTCGCGCTCGGGATCGCCGGGATCGCCGACCCCAGGCGCGCGCGCGGCGGGCTGGTGCTCGGGCTGGCCTCGGCATTGTCGTTGAGTATCGGGTTGGAATCGTTGATCTACATCGCGCTGGCGGGGGTCGCGATGGTATTATTCTGGGTGGTCGATACTGGGGAGCGCAATCGGCTGGCAACCTATGCCGTCAGCATCGCCGGGGGCTGCGCGTTCGGCTTTCTGGTGTTTGCCTCGAACGACAATTGGGGGCCGGTGTGCGACGCTTTGTCGCCGGTGTGGCTGTCCGATGCGTTGATCGGCGGGGCGCTGATGCTCGGGCTGGCGTGGTGGTCGCCGGCCAAGTGGCAATCGCGGATCGTCGGTGCGCTGGCGGCAGGCGTCATCATCGCTGCCTTCCACGCTCTGGCCTGGCCGCATTGCCTGTCGCGGCTCGAGGGGATCAGCCCCGAGGTCGACAAATTATGGCTCAGCCACGTGCGCGAGGCGCGGCCAATCTACAAGCATGGCTGGCGGATCGCGATGATCATCCTCGCGCTTCCGGTCGCCGGGCTGATCGGCTGGGGCGCTTTGGCGTGGCGGCACCGGGCCGACCCTGATTTGCTGCGGCGGACGATTGGTGCCGCGGTTCCGGCGTTTGCGGCGGTCGGACTGATGTTCTGGCAGGTGCGCGTTGGCCCGGCGTCGCAAGTGCTTGCGGTCCCCGGCGCGGTGACCCTGGTCGCGATCCTCGCACCGATGGCGTTCAATTCGAACAATAGCGTGCTTCGCGTGCTCGGGACGGCGCTTGCGGTGCTGTGCGGGCTTGGCGCGCTGATCCCGCTGTCGCTCGATTATATCGCGCCCGACAAGCCGCCGACCGCGCGCGACAAATTGATCAACATCGCCAATGCCTCCTGCCCGTCGATGTGGGCCTTGCGACCGGTGGCCAAGCTTCCCGCGGGGACGATTTTCACCTTCGCCGATCTGGCGCCGCGGGTGATTACGGTCACTCATCACCGCTCGATCACGGGGCCCTATCATCGCAATGGTCCGCAGATCGTCGATTCGATGATGCTGTTCCGCGGCTCGGCCGACAATGCCCGCGGGTTGCTCGCCAAATATCATGCCGATTATCTGATGACCTGCCCGCTGTTCAGCCAGGCGACGGTGTTCAGCGCCGAAGCGCCCAAGGGCTTCTACGCCCAGCTCGAAAAGGGGCAGGTGCCGACGTGGCTCGAGAAGGTCGACCTGGGGCCGACCTCGCCGCTAAAATTGTGGCGGGTGAAGGGTTAGGCCTCCCCCCTTGTGGGGGAGGTTAGTGGGGGGCATTCGCGTCTGCGGACGAAGAGAATATTAGTTGGCGAGCTAAAGCTCGCGCCCCCACCCTAACCCTCCCCACGAAGGGGAGGGAAAACAACTATCCCGCCAACCCCGGCAGGCTGCGTTCGAGACCGTCGAGCACGAACTGGACCGCAAGCGCGGCGAGGATCACGCCGAGGATGCGGGTGATCATCGCCTCGAGCTTGGGGCCGATGAAGGCCATCAGCGGGCCGGCGGCGAGCAAGGCGATCAGAGTGATGACGATCACCGCGGTCATCGCGCCGAGCACGACCAGGCTTTCGGTCATGCCGTTGGCGCGCGCGTTGAGCAGCATCACCGAGGCGATCGATCCCGGGCCGGCGATCATCGGGATGGCCATCGGGAAGACGCTGATGTCGTCGGCCTCGGGCGTGCCCTTGATCTCCTCGGCGCGTTCCTCGCGGCGTTCGGTGCGGCGTTCGAACACCATGTCGAGCGCGATCATGAACAGCATGATCCCGCCGGCCAGCCGGAACGCCGACAGCGAGATGCCCATGTGGGTCAGCAGTGCCTCGCCGAGGACGGCGAAGAACAACAGGATCGACCACGCCACCAGGCACGAGCGGATCGCCATGGCGCGGCGATGTTTGACATCGGTGCCCGCCGTCAGCGACGCGAAGATCGGGGCGCAGCCCGGCGGGTCGACGATCACCAGCAAGGTGAGGAAGGCAGTGGTGAACAGGTCGGTCATCTGGCCCCGGCGGCGACCTTGTCCTCGATCACCATCTGATAGCGCGCACCATTCCATTGATAGACGCGCAGGCGGCGCTGGCCACGCGGGCCAAGGTTGACCAGCCACGCCAGCGTCTGATCCTTGGAATGCTGGCTGGTGGCCTGGATCACGCCGCTCGGCTTGCCCTTGCACGAGGCGATGAACGGCGAAATGTCACCGCCTTCACCGCGCGCGAACTTTTCCGCATCGCCGCCGTCGTAAATCCATTTCCAGCCGCCGTCGGCCTGCCGCTGCCAGACAGTGGTGAAGTAACCGACCGATTTGCCGTAGCTGCGGACCCACGGCCCGGTGTTGACCGCAACCGATCCGTCGCAGCTGACATAGCTTCGCCCCGGCCACCAGAACACGCTGACGGGCGGATCGGCGCGATCCTTGAGCCACGCCTGCGCAGTGACCTTCTCGGGCACGAACATCACCGCGTCGGGGGCGGCGCTGTTGCGGAAGGCGGTCCACTGGCCGTTCTTCTGCGCATCGGCGGCGAAGGCGCGTTCGGCGTCGATCGCCGACATTGGCGCGCTGACCGGTGCGGCAGCGAGGAGCAAGGCGAGGATCATAAGCTCTTCTCATAGTTGAAACGCTCGGTGCGGGCTGCACCGACGAAGGTGTTGCGGATCAGGCAGGCGATGGTCATCGGCCCGACCCCGCCCGGCACCGGAGTGATTGCGCCCGCGACCTGGCTGGCGCTAACGAAATCGACGTCGCCGACCAGGTGCGATTTACCGTCTTTGGCCTCGGTGCGGTTGATGCCGACATCGATCACCGTCGCGCCGGGCTTGAGCCAGTCGCCGGTGATCATGTTCGCGCGACCGACCGCGGCGATGACGATATCCGCCCCGCGCACGACCTCGGGAAGATCGCGGGTGCGACTATGGGCGATGGTCACGGTGCAGCTTTGCTGGAGCAACAGCAACGCCATCGGCTTGCCGACGATGTTCGACCGGCCAATCACCACCGCCGACTTGCCGCTAAGATCGCCAAGCTCGGCCTGGAGCAATTTTAGGCAGCCCAGCGGCGTGCAGGGGACGAAGCCGTGCAAGCCGATCGCCAGCCGCCCGGCGTTGACCGGGTTGAACCCGTCGACATCCTTGTCGGGGTTGATGCGGGTGATGATCACGCGTTCGTCGATCTGCCGCGGGAGCGGCAGCTGGACGAGGATCCCGTCGACCGCGGGGTCGGCGTTGAGCTTGTCGACCAGCGCCACCAGTTCGGCCTGCGTCGCGGTGGCTGGGAGGCGATGTTCGAAGCTCTCCATCCCCGCCTCGCGGGTCGCCTTGCCCTTGGCGCGGACATAGACCGCGCTTGCCGCATCCTCACCGACCAGCACGACTGCAAGCCCCGGGGCCCGACCGGTCGCGGCGCGGAATTTAGTGACTTCGACGCCGACCTTGGCGCGAAGATCGGCCGCAGCGGCTTTGCCGTCGATGATCCGCGCGGTCATACCGCCGACGCGGTGACGTCCATCGCCACGCCGGAGAGCAGCTTCTGCACCACCATGATCAGCAGCAGAATCACCATCGGCGAGAAATCGAGCCCGCCGAAATCGGGCAGCAGCTTGCGGATCGGGCGATACAGCGGCGCAGTCAGCCGCTCGAGCGCGGTGGCGATCGATCGCACCACCGGGCTGCTGAAATTGAGCACGTTGAACGCCAGCAGCCAGCTCAATATCGCCTGGATGATGATGATCCACCACAGGAAATTGAGCAGCATGATGATGACGCTGATCAGCGAGACGAATGTAAACATGCTCGCGCTCTAGCCGCCCCCAGCGACGCGGGCAATCACGGCGCGAACCGGTCCGGATGCGCCTCGCACAGGATGATCACGAACGCTTCGTGCGGGGCCAGCCATTCGGTGATCGGGGTCCATCCCCCAGCGAGCAACAGCAGCCGAGCGCCGCGCTGGCCATATTTGTGGCTGTTCTCGGTGTGGATCGAGGTCCCTTCGGCGAAAGCGAATCGCTGCCCGGCGACGGTGAATTCAACATCGCGCCTGACGACAAGGTGCATTTCGATCCGCCCCAGCATGTCGGCCCAGCGCGCTTCGTGGGCGAAAGCGTCGATCGGGATGTCGCCGTCCAGTTCGCGGTTGATCCGCTCGAGCAAGTTCAGGTTGAACTCGGCGGTGACGCCTTCGGGGTCGTTATAGGCCGCGACCAACCGGTCGACCGGCTTGATCCGGTCCATGCCGATCAGCAGCTTCGATCCGGTGCCGAGAATGTCGCGAAAGTGGCCGAGCAAGGCCGCCGCGCTCTTGGGAACGAAATTGCCGATGGTCGATCCGGGGAAGAAGCCCAATCGCTCCAACCCGTCGATTCCGCTCGGTAATTCAACGTGTTGCGTGAAGTCGCCGATCACCGGATGGACCGCGATCCGCTCATGATCGGCATCGACCACCGCCGCGCTCTGTTCAAGATAGTCGCCGGAAATGTCGATCGGGACATAGGCCTTGGGATGGACCGCCTGGAGCAGCAACGGCGTCTTGGTCGCCGCGCCCGCACCGAATTCGACCACCGCCCCGCCCGGCGCGACATGGCTCGGCAAATCGACCATCGCCTGCTCGAGCAAGGCGGTCTCGGTGCGGGTCGGATAATAAGCCGGCAGGCGGGTGATCTCGTCGAACAATTCCGACCCGCGCCGGTCGTACAGCCAGCGCGCCGGGATCGCCGGCACCGGCTCGGCCAGCCCGCGAAGCACATCGGCGCGAAAGGCGGGGTCAGCCTTGGTTGCGGTTTCAAGCGTCTCTTGCAAGTCGAACTCCGGTAAATTGCCAGCGCGCGGCGGGCGGGAAGAAATTGCGATACGATGCGCGGCTATGACCGCGCGGGGTGGCGCAGGACGCGCCCTTCAGCACGAACTGCCCGCACATGAACTTGCCATTATATTCGCCGACCGTCCCCTCCTCGGGCGTGAAGCCGGGATAGGGCAAATACGCGCTCATCGTCCACTGCCAGCAATCGCCATATGGTCCGCCGCCGGGGCGCGGCAAAACGGCACCAGCGCGGTCGAGCTGATGGCCGCTGCAAGGATCGGCGCTCTCGAACATCGCCTCCCATTCGATTTCGGTTGGAAGCCGCGCCCCGGCCCAACGCGCAAAGGCGTCGGCCTCGTAATAACTGACGTTGGACACCGGCGCGGCGCGGTCGAGATCGCGGCGCCCGGCGAGGGTGAAATGCGAGCCGTCGTCGTGCCAGTAAAGCGGGCGCTCGATGCGGTGGGCCTGGACCCAGTCCCACCCCTCGCTCAGCCACAGCCGGGGTTCGCGATAGCCGCCGTCGGCGATAAATTGCTGCCATTCCCCATTGGTTGCCAGCCGGTTGGCGATGGCGTGGGGCGCAAGCAAGGCGCGGTGCCGCGGCCGCTCGCAATCGAACGCGAAACTTGGCTGACCCGCACCAATCTCGACGATCTCCTCGCGCCCCGCCAGCCACGACACTGTCTCAGTCGAATGGCATTGCGCTTCGGCCAGCGCGCCATAGGCCGGCTGCAACGGATTTTCGGCGAAGGCCGAAAGCACGTCGGTCAGCAACAATTCCTGGTGCTGCTGCTCGTGCTGGATGCCGATCTCGACCAGCTTGAGCGCTGCCTCGGGCAGGCCCGGCATCGCGGCCATCATCGCCGCGTCGACCGATCGCCGCCAGACGCGGACCTCGTCGAGGGTCGGGCGGCTGATCATCCCGCGGCGGCAGCGCTCGTGGCGGTCGCCCTCGCCATTGTAATAGCTGTTGAACAGGAACGGCCAGCGCTCGTCGTGGAGCCGATAGCCCGGCACATGGTCGCGCAGCACGAAGGTCTCAAGGAACCAGGTGGTGTGCGCCAGGTGCCATTTGGCGGGGGAAGCGTCGGGGTGCGGCTGGATGGTCGCGTCAGCGTCGGACAATGGCTCGGCCAGCGCCATGGTCAGCGCGCGAGTCTCCGCCAGCCGGGTGGCCAGCAGATCGTCTATTGGCCGCGTGTCGCGCCGGGTTGCCACAGCACATCGCCCCCTTCCGTTGCCGCCACCGAACGCGCGGCGACGAACAAATGATCCGACAGGCGATTGAGGTAAGCGATCGCGTGATGATTGACCGCTTCGGCCGCCATCAACGCCACCGCCGCCCGCTCGGCCCGCCGCACCACCGCGCGCGCGACGTGCAGCGCCCCGACCGCCGCCGATCCGCCCGGCAGGATGAAGCTGGTCAGCGGCGCGAGCTCGGCATTCATGACATCGATCCCGCCCTCGATCCGCGCCACCTGGCCGGCGGTGATCCTGAGCGCGCCCTCGATCTCGCCGGGGGTCGCGAGGTCGGCGCCAAGGTCGAACATCTCGTTCTGGATCAGCCGCAACCGGTCGGCGAGGATTTCATGCTCGTCATCAAGCGCGGCGATCGCCACGCCGACGAAGCTATTGGCCTCATCGACTTCGCCGATCGCGGTCAGCCGCAGGCCGGCCTTCGACGTGCGGCTGCCGTCGACCAGCCCCGACGTGCCGTCATCCCCGGTGCGGGTGTAAATCTTGTTGAGCTTGACCATCGGCCGAATTGCGGAGCGTCAGCCCCGGCCGCCGCCGGAGGCGATCAGGATGATCACCACGATGATGATCGCGATTGCCTGGAACATCACGCGTTTCTGCATGTAATTTTGCTGGATCGCGCCCGACGCATCCTTGCCATTGGCCATCGAGATGACCCCGCGGACGAGGATGTAGGCGGTCGCGGCCATGGCGGCGACAAGGGCGATGATCAGGAGCGGTGTCATGGTCACTATCTAGGCGTCGATGAAGCGGAATCCTAGGGGCAGTTCACCGCGCCCGAGCTGCGCCGCGAGGGCCAGCCCGTCGACCCCCGCCGCGCGCATCGCCCCAAGCGTCGGTGCAAGGTCGCGCTTGGCCAGCCGCCGCCCATCGAGAAAAGCGACAATCGGGTGGTGGAGGTAGGTCGGCTCGGGCAGGCCGAGCAGCATCTGGAGCAGCCGCTGGACGGGGATCGAGGCGCGCAGATCGGCTCCGCGCACGACCAGATCCACCCCGGATGCGGCATCGTCGACCACGCAGGCCAGGTGGTAAGAAGCGGACGCATCCTTCCGGGCGAGGATCACGTCGTCGACCGGCTCGTCCGATCCTGCAACGATCATTGCTTTGGCGCCATCGAGCCGCCAGCCATGTGGCAAAGCGTCCCGCCGCGCCGGATAGTCGGGCAAATCACGGCACGTCCCGGGATAAGCGGCGCTCACCCCATGCGGCGCGCTCATCGCGGCGGCGATGTCGGCGCGGGTGCAGAAGCAGGGATAGATCAGCCCCAACCCGCGTAATTGCTCGAGCGCGGCGGCATAGACGGCGGTGCGCGCCGACTGGACCAACACTTCGCCGTCCCACGCGATTCCGAGCCAGCGCAGATCATCATAGATTCCGTCGACATATTCGGCCCGGCACCGCCCGGTATCGAGATCCTCGATGCGGAGGAGAAAGCGGTCGCCGGCGGCGCGTCCGACCACGGCTGAGTAAGCATGGCCGAGGTGAAGCCGCCCGGTGGGGGACGGGGCGAAGCGGGTGGTCGTCACTTCATCCTCCCCGCGAAATCTTCGCGATGATGAGTTTCGCTTGACCGCGACTCTGCAATGGTTGATTCATCATCCTGTCACGCTGGCTTGGCATCCAGCTGGTCACAAGGGAAGCGGCCTGGGATGGTCTCTCCTCCTTGCGTGCGACGGGGCCGGGGGAGTGCCGTTCGGGCAACCGAACGAAAGGCTCGTCGCGTCGTGTATCATTCCGACCTCATTCGCCATCCCGATGGCTGCCCCGCTTTAGTGCTCAACGCCGATTACACGCCATTGAGCTATTACCCGCTCAGCCTGTGGCCGTGGCAAACCGCGGTCAAGGCGATGTTCCTCGAGCGGGTCGATGTCGTCGCGCATTACGACCGCGAGGTGCACAGCCCGAACCATACGCTCAAGCTGCCCTCGGTGATCGCGCTTCGATCGTTCGTGCGGCCCAACGAATATCCGGCGTTCACGCGCTTCAACCTGTTCCTGCGCGATCGATTCTGTTGCGTCTATTGCGGCAGCCACAAGGAATTGACCTTCGACCATGTCGTCCCGCGCGCGCAGGGGGGAAGGACGACGTGGGAGAATGTCGCCACCGCCTGCGCCCCGTGTAATCTCAGGAAAGGCGGCCGCACCCCGCGCCAGGCAAGCATGCCGATCCACCGCGAGCCGATCCGCCCGACCAGCTGGCAATTGCAGGATCATGGCAAGAGCTTCCCGCCCAATTACCTCCACCGCAGCTGGCGCGACTATCTCTACTGGGACATTGAGCTGGAGGCGTAGTTCGACGCTCGAGGCGCTTGCAAATCGGAACGAATGGCGTTAGCGGCTTGTTTCATCGTCTTAACACGCTGGAACAAACTTTGAGCCAACCGACCCTTACGACTGCGCGCGCGGCGCTGGCCGACGACCTTGCCGACGCGTTGGTCCAGATCAGGGACAAGGCCGACGCGCGGGCGTTGCTCGCCGATTTGTGCACCCCGGCCGAGATCCATACGTTGGCCGAGCGCTGGCACGTCGCCCAATTGCTCGACGCGGGCGACCTGACCTATCGCGAAATTCACGAGGCGACCGGGGTCAGTACGACCACCATCGTGCGAGTCGCGCGCTTCCTTCGGCAGGAGGATAATGGCGGTTATCGACTGCTGCTCGACCGGGTTGGGGGCAAGGCATGAGCCCGGATCGCAATCGCCTGCACATGGCGGTGCAGAAGTCGGGCCGATTGTCCGATCGCTCGCGCCAATTGCTCAAGGACGCGGGGTTACGGCTGAGCGAAGGCGGCAAGAACCACCTCTCGGCGCGGGCGGAAAATTTCCCGCTCGACCTGATGTTCGTCCGCGATGACGATATCCCGACGTTCGTCGCCGATGGCGTGTGCGAGCTCGGGATCGTCGGGCAGAATGTACTTGAGGAATATGCGCTCGGCCTGCCGACGCCGCAGATCGAGGAGGTCGCGCGGCTCGGCTTTGGCCGCTGCAGCCTGAAGATCGCCGTGCTCGACTCGGTCAAGGATTTCGCGCTTCCAATGCTCGACGGGCAACGGATCGCGACCAGCTATCCACGCTTGCTCACGCGCTTCCTCGACGGCCACGGGCTCGCCGCCGACATTGTCACGATGCGCGGCGCGGTCGAGCTCGCGCCGCGGCTGGGGATTGCGCAATTCATCTGCGACCTGGTCTCGACCGGCGCGACGCTCGAAGCAAACGGCCTCGCCCCGGTTGCCGACGTATTCGAGAGCGAGGCAGTGCTGGTGCGCACATTGAAGTCGATCGACCATCAGCATGGCGAAAAAGTCGGCGCGTTGCTGACCCGGATCGACGGCGTGATCGCGACTGCGGAGAGCAAATATATCGTCCTCAATGCGCCCGAAAGCGCGCTTGCTGCGATCACCGCAATCCTGCCCGGCGCCGACGCGCCGACGGTGGTTCCATTGGTCGGTCGGCCGGGCCATGTCGCGGTCCAGGCGGTGTGCCAGGAATCGGTGTTCTGGGAGACTCTCGAGCAATTGAAGGCAGCGGGCGCGTCGGCGATCCTCGTCATGCCGATCGAAAAGATGATGGTGTGATGCGCTTCGACTGGTCCGACGAGACAATTCGCGCCGCCGCGCTGGCGAGGCCGCGCGGGCGCGACGATGCCGCCTTATTTGAGGCGGTGCGCGCGATCGTCGACGATGTCCGCACCCGCGGCTGGGCGGGGCTGGTCGAGCAGGCGCAGCGCATCGACGGGCGCGCGCCGGGGCGGATCGAGGTCGCGCCGTTCGCCGCCGAGGCGCGGGCAACGATTCCCCCCGAGGCGCAGGACGCGATGAAGCTCGCCGCGCGCTATATCGAGGCATTCCACCGCGCGACGCTGCCGAGCGACACCGAGGTCACGACCTTCCCCGGTTTGAGTGTCGCCAAGCAATGGCGGCCGATCGACCGCGCTGGCCTGTATGTGCCCGGCGGCAAGGCGGCGTTATTCTCGACCCTGCTGATGCTCGCCATTCCGGCGCGCGTGGCGGGGGTGCGCGAATTGGTGGTGGTGACTCCGCCACGCCCTGATGGCGGACTCGATCCCGCGATCGCGCTTGCGGCGGAACTGGCCGGGATCGAGGCGATCTGGGACGTCGGCGGGGCACAGGCGATTGCCGCGCTGGCGTTCGGCGCTGGTGAGATACCCGCGGTCGACCGGATCTGCGGGCCGGGCAATGCGTGGGTGTCGGCGGCCAAGTCGCTGGTCGCATCGCGGCCGGGCGGACCGGGGATCGACCTTCCCGCGGGGCCGAGCGAGTTGCTGGTGATCGCCGACGATAGTGCCAATCCCGCGACGGTTGCGGCCGACCTGCTCAGCCAGGCCGAACATGATGTCGATGCGCAAGTGCTGCTGGTGACGCCGTCGGCCGCGCTGATCGACGCGGTCGCGGCCGAGGTGGCGCGCCAGTCGGCGGCGATGGGCGGTAACTTCGCCCCCGCGCGGTTCATCCTGTGTGCCGACCTCGACCAAGCGGTGGCGATCGCCGATGCCTACGCCCCCGAACATCTGTCGCTCGCCTGCGATGGCGCCGCGGCCTTGGTCCCCGCAATCCGCAACGCCGGGGCGATTTTCGTCGGCCACCACGCGGCGGAAAGCTTCGGCGACTATCTCGCCGGGTCGAGCCACGTGCTGCCGACCGACGGCGCGGCGCGCTTCACCGGCGGGGTCTCGACGATGACCTTCATGAAGGCGATCACCGTCCAGCACGTCAGCCGCGATGCCGCCGCCGCGCTTGCCGCCCCCGCCGCGGCACTCGCCCGGCTCGAGGGGCTCGAGGCGCACGCCCGCGCCGCCGACGCGAGGGTGACGGCATGAGCCTCGTCCAGCGGCTCGCGCGGCCTGCCATCTTGGCGCTTCCACCGGTCGACATCGCCGGTGCCCCGCTCCCCGGAACGGTGCGGCTCGACGCCAACGAGAATCCTTTTGTCCCGCTGGTCCAGGGGCAGCCCGGGATCAATCGCTATCCCGACCCGCAGCCCGATGCGCTGCGGCGGCGGATGGCCGATTTATACGGTGTCGCCACCGACCAACTGTGGGTCACGCGCGGCAGCGACGACGCGATCGACCTGCTGATCCGCACCTTTTGCGAGGCGGGCCAGGACAAGGTCGGGATCGTCGAGCCGACCTTCTCGGCCTATGCCCAGTTCGCGCGGATCCAGGGTGCCGGCGTGGTCACCGCGCGGCTCGGCGACGGATTCGATTTCGACGCCGATACGGTGATCGCGGCGATGCAGCCTGAGCGGCCCAAATTGCTGTTCCTGTGCACCCCCAACAACCCCACCGGATCGCCGGTCGACCCGGCCGACGTGCGGCGGATCGCGGCCGCTTTGCCCGACACGATCACTGTTGCCGACGAAGCCTATGGCGAATTCTTCGATGCGCCGAGCCTCGCGGCGGAATGCGGCGCGATCGAAAATCTGGTTGTCCTGCGCACCTTGTCCAAGGCCTATGGCCTCGCCGGTGCGCGGATCGGCTGTCTGATCGGATCGCGCGAGCTGATCGCGTTAGTCGCGCGGGTGTCGCCGCCCTATCCACTGCCGGTGCCGAGCATCAGCGCCGCGCTCGACGCGCTTGGGCCCGAGCGGATGCCGATCCATCGCCAGCGGATCGCCACCTTGCTCGAGCAGCGCATGCGGATCGCGGACCAGCTCAGCGTCATCGCTGGCATCGAGTCGGTGCGCGAGGGCGGCAACTTCCTGTTCCTCGAAGTCGCTGATGCCGCCGACCTCGCCCGCCGCCTCGCCGCGGCCGCGGTGCGGGTGCGCTTCCGGCCCAATGCCGCGCCGGGCGGGGTGCGGGTGACGATCGGCACCGACGAGGAAAATGCCGCCCTGCTCGCGGTATTCGGGATCGCCGCACCCGCCAGCAGCCGCCGCGCCGACGTCATCCGCGACACCAAGGAAACGCGAATTGCGCTGAGCATCGACCTCGACCGGCCCGGGCCGCGCCACATCGACAGTGGAATCCCGTTCTACGACCATATGCTCGATCAGGTCGCGGCGCATGGCGGCTTCGCGCTGACCCTCGCCTGCACCGGGGATGTAGCGATCGACCCGCACCACAGCATCGAGGATATCGCCATCGCGCTCGGCACCGCGCTGCGCCAGGCGCTCGGCGACAAGCGCGGGATCGGCCGGTTCGGGTTCGTGCTGCCGATGGACGAGACCGAGGCGCAGGTGCTGATCGACCTGTCGGGCCGCCCGTTCGCGCAGTTCGACGGCAGTTTCGATACGCCCGCGGTCGGCGATTTGCCGACCCAGATGGTGCCGCACATCTTCCGCAGCCTCGCCGACAGCATGGGCGCGGCGATTCACGTCCGCGTCACCGGCGACAATGATCATCACAAGGTCGAGGCGTGCTTCAAGGCGTTCGGCCGCGCACTTCGCCAGGGATTGTCGATCGAGGGGACAGGGGGCGTGCTGCCCTCGACCAAGGGCATGCTATGAGCGACGTGCTGATCCTCGACCTCGATTATGGCAACACCCGATCGGTCGCGCTGGCGTTCGAGCGGCTCGGCGCGAGCGTGGCGCTGTCGGCCGATCCGGCGGCGGTCGATCGCGCCGATCGGGTGGTGCTTCCCGGGGTCGGTGCGGCCGGCGCGGCGATGGCGCGTTTGCGGCAATCGGGGGTCGATGATGCGCTCCGTCGCCGCACCCGCCCGACGCTCGGCATCTGCCTCGGCATGCAATTGATGTTCGGGGAGTCGGACGAAGATGGCGGGACCGAGTTGCTCCGAATCCTTCCCGGATCGGTCGCCGAACTCCGGCCAACCCCCGGCTTCCCGGTCCCGCACATGGGGTGGAGCGCGCTGGAGGGTGAGTCGAGCGACATCGGACTCGATCCCGGCGCTTACGTCTATTTCGCGCACAGTTTCGCCTGTCCCGACGGGCGGCACGTCGCCGCGCGCGCGACTTATGGCGATGCGTCGATCCCGGCAGCGGTGCGCAGCGGCGCCTGGTGGGGCGCGCAATTCCACCCCGAACGCTCGTCGGTCGCGGGCAGCCGCTTTCTCGCCGCCTTCCTCGCTTCATGATCCTGCTCCCCGCCATCGACCTGATCGGCGGCCGCTGCGTGCGGCTGGCGCAGGGCGATTTTGCGCGGGAGACCAATTATTCGGATGATCCCGCGGCGGCGCTTGGCGATTTCGCCGACGGCGGCGCGGTCGAGGCGCATCTGGTCGATCTCGACGGTGCCCGCGCCCGCGAACCACGCCAGCATGAGCTGTTCATCGCGTTGGCCAGGACGACCTCGCTCGCGCTGCAGGTGGCGGGCGGATTCCGCACCATCGAGCAGGTGCGCCGCATCCTCGACGCCGGGGTCGCGCGGGTCGTGATCGGCAGCCTCGCGATCGACGATCCCGACGCCTTCGCCCGGATGATCGACGAATTCGGCCCCGACCGCCTGACGCTGGCGCTCGACGTTCGGATCGAGGACGGCATCCCGTTGGTCGCGACCCACGGCTGGGCGACGGGGTCGGGCGAAAGCCTCGAGACGGTGCTTGGCCGCCACCGCTCGGTGCGCCATTTGCTGGTCACCGACATCGCCCGCGACGGGATGCTCGATGGTCCCAATCTGGCGCTGATGAAGGCGATCATCGCGGCGCATCCGGCGGTCGCGCTGCAAGCCTCGGGCGGGGTCGCCGCGCTGGGCGACCTGACCGAGCTCGCCAACGCCGGGGCCGCGCGCGCCATCGTCGGCAAGGCGATCTGGGAACAGCGCTTCACCGTCGCCGACGCGGTGGCTTATGCCCAGCGCTAGGATCATCCCGTGCCTCGACGTCGCCGATGGGCGCGTGGTCAAGGGCGTCCGGTTCCGCGATCATCGCGATATTGGCGACATCGTCGATCACGCGCTGCGCTATCGCGACGAGGGCGCCGATGAACTGGTGTTCTACGACATCACCGCCAGCGCCGACGGTCGGACGGTCGACCTGGCGTGGGTCGAGCGAGTCGCCGCAGTGATCGACATTCCGTTCTCGGTCGCGGGCGGGATCGGCGATGTCGCGGCGGCGCGTGCATTGCTGTCCGCCGGGGCGGACAAGGTCAGCGTCAACTCACCCGCGCTGCAGCGACCCGAATTGCTGGGTGAACTCGCGGCTGCGTTCGGGCGGCAATGCGTCGTGCTCGGGATCGACAGCCACATTGGCGACGACGGCCGACTGTCGGTCAAGCAATTCACCGGCCGCCCCGACGCGACGCGCAGCAGCGGGCGCGAGACGATCGCCTGGGCAATCGAGGCCACGCGGCTCGGCGCGGGGGAGATCGTGCTCAACTGCATGGACCGCGACGGGGTGCGCCAGGGCTATGACCTCGCCCAGCTAAGCGCGTTGGTCGAGGCGGTCGATGTCCCGGTGATCATCTCGGGCGGGGCCGGGTCGATGGCCGACTTCGCCGAGGCGTTCCGCGCCGGGGCGAGCGGCGCGCTGGCGGCGTCGGTGTTCCACGACCGGCGAATCGCGATCGCCGACTTGAAGGATTATCTGGCGGCACAATCAATCGAGGTACGGCGATGATCGACAGCGATTCACTGGCGTGGGACCGGATGGACGGGATGATCCCCGCCATTGTCCAAAATGCGGCGAGCGGCGAAGTGCGGATGCTCGGCTACATGAACCGCGCCGCGCTCGACGCGACGATCGCGACCGGGTTCGTGACCTTCTTCAGCCGCTCGCGGAACAAATTGTGGCGCAAGGGCGAGACCAGCGGCAACACGCTCGCCTTGGTCAGCATCGCCAAGGATTGCGACGGCGACGCGTTGCTCGTCACCGCCACGCCAAACGGCCCGACCTGCCACAACGGCACCACCTCCTGCTTCGGCGACAATCAGGCGACCGGAACTGGCTTCATCGCCGAACTCGAACGCATCCTAACCGCCCGCGCGAAGGCCGATCCCGCCGCCAGCTACACCGCCCGCCTGCTCGGCGAAGGGGTCAAGCGGATCGCGCAGAAGGTCGGTGAGGAAGGCGTGGAAACCGCGCTTGCCGGGGTCGCGGGCGACAATTCCGAGGTCGCCAGCGAGGCCGCCGACCTCATTTATCATCTGACCCTGCTGCTCCACGCGCGCGACTTGTCATGGGCACCGGTGGTGGGCGAATTGCGCCGCCGTCACGCCGCCAGCAAGGCCACCACTTCGGCGTAGAGCACCTTGCTCGCAGCGGCGATGATCCGCCCGCGGTCCCAATCCTCGCCGCCGTCCCAGTCGCCGATCGTCCCGCCCGCGCCGCGCACCACCGCGACCAACGCGTCGAGGTCGTGGCGCTTGAGCCCGCTTTCGATCACCAGGTCGACGTCCCCGGTCGCGACCCGCGCATAGCCCAACGCGTCGAGCCCGTAGCGCACCACCAGGCTCGCCCGCCGCACCCGCTCGAACAGGTCGCGCTCGCCGCCTTCGAACAGATCGGGGTCGGTCGTCGCCATCCGCGCCGAAGCCAAGGCGATGCAACCGCTGGTCGATACCGGCGTGCCATTGCGGTGGGTCGTTCCGTCGGTGGCGATCAAGGTCTCGCCCAGCACCGGCAGGTCGATCAGCCCGGCGACGTGGGCTTCGTCCTCGATCACCCCGACCAGCACCGCCCAGCTCGGCAGGCCGCAGATGAAGGCGCGGGTGCCGTCGATCGGGTCGATGCTCCACCGCCGCCGCGCGCCCGCTCCGGTGTCGCCAAATTCCTCGCCGATAATCGCGTCGTCGGGATATTCCCCCGCGATCAGCGCCCGCAGCGCAAGCTCGATATCGCGATCGACCTGAGTCACCGGGTCGAGCCCGACCGCCGCCTTATTGTCGAACCGCCGGTCGCCGCCGCGCGCAATCACCCCGCGCGCGGCAATCGCCAGTTCCCCCAACATCTCCGCCACGCGATCCATCATCACCCTGTCGCAAAAGCCGGGCCCCGCGCCAAGCGTTGATCGCAGCGGCGCGCCCGCGCCTAGATCGAGGTGCCGACCAACTTGCCGATCCCGGCGGTGATCGCCATCGCCAGCGCGCCCCAAAAGGCGACCCGCGCCATCGCCCGGCCAACGGGGGCGCCGCCCGCCTTGGCCCCGGCGGCCCCGAGCAGCGCCAGGAACAGCAAAGACGCGACGGAAACGGCCATGATCATCGTCGACCCGACCGGTGACAGCCACGCCGCGAGCAACGGCAGGCTGGCCCCGGTGGTGAAGGTCGCGGCGGAGGTCAGCGCGGCCTGGATCGGCCGGGCGGTGGTCATGTGGGTGATGCTCAATTCGTCCCGCGCGTGCGCGCCCAGCGCATCCTTCGCCATCAACTGCCCGGCGACCTTGTCCGCGGTCGCCGGGTCGATCCCGCGCTGCTGGTAAACCGCCGCTAATTCGCTTCGTTCGAAGTCGGGATCGCGCGCCAGCTCCTCGCGCTCGCGCGCCAAATCGGCGGCCTCGGTGTCGGCCTGCGAGCTGACCGAGACATATTCCCCGGCGGCCATCGACATCGCGCCGGCGACCAGCCCCGCCGCGCCGGCCAGCAACACGCCGCTCCGGTCCGGCGCCGCCGCCGCAACGCCGACGATCAGGCTGGCGGTCGAGACGATCCCGTCATTGGCGCCGAGCACCGCCGCCCGCAGCCAGCCGATGCGCTCGACCAGATGCCGTTCGGAATGGACGCCGGGCTTGGCCATGGTTCGAGCCCTCAGTAGACCGGCTTGAACAAATTGCCATAGCCCCAGTCATGTTGTTGCTCATCGGTGCTCAGCACCCGGCCGTCCGGGTCGAGCTTGATCAACACCGAATGGCCATAGCCGACCGAATAATCGAGCAACCTGATTTCCTCGGGCACGGAGACGATCACCAGCGACCCGATTTCGTCGGGATCCTCCAGCCGTTTGAGCGCGGGGCGCTTGTCGAGCAGCAGGCGGATCGCCTTGCGCCGCTCCTCAGGGTTGTCGACCGTGTGCGCGCGCGCCTTGATCGCCAGCGCCCTGATGCTCGCCGGGTCGATCACGTCGCGGCCGATCGCCAGCGACACGCGGTCGTCACGTTCGATATCGATCAGCTTCTGGCTGTTGTGCGCGACGATGGAATAAATCCGCGTTTCGGCATTGGCGATCCCGACCATCGTGCAATGCGGCCAGCCGTCGGGATCGGCCGTCGCCAGCGACGCGAGCCGATTGTCGCGCAGGATTTCGATGACCTTGTCGAGCATTTCCGCCCTTTCCCGGGGAAAACATCATCGATGGGCCTTAGCACAGTGCCGGGCGCCTGTCCGATAGTGCGGGTCGCGCGTTGCGTGCTGTCCCTTATGCTCAACTCATCACGCGCCAATTGGTCTCAACGGCGTTTCGATGCTTGCTGGAGCAATCCACGCTGCCCGTTCGCAGGCTGTGCCCGGATGTCCGCTTTCGACCCATTGCGAACATTAGCGAACGTGCCGTAGTCCTCCAAAAAAGGATGTGGACCTTGCTTGACCTATTTCGCCGCCGTGGAGACGCCACGACGTCCTTTCGACAAGTGAGGGATGCCATCGATACGGGCGACCCCGCTCTCGTGCGCCGCGTCTTCATGCAGTTCCCCGCCGAGCTTAACAACCCAGAGCCTTCAACCGGCTCCCACTTGGGCTGGGCAAGCCGATGGGCCGACCTGCAGGTTGTCAAGGCTATGGTGGAGTTTGGAGCAGACATTAATCTTAAGGACAGTCGGGACGGCATTGCACCGATTGCTTCGGCTTGCAGCGGCGGCCACGTCGAAATCGCTAAATACCTCTTAGAACTCGGGTGCGAGTTGGACGTGTCCGCTTCAATTCGAAACCCCTTATTTGCTTGCATCGTAGGTTACGGAGGCGCTCGGGACGAACCGCGTGAACGGTTTGCCGTAATAGCCGACAATCTCATAGCGAGCGGAATGGATTTGACCGCTTGTTATGACCAGCAGTCGATGGTTGATATGGACGCGTCAGCCTTCGCTTACATGTGGGGGCGAAGGGATATAGCTGCGTCTGTAATCACCAAATTATATGGCTACGACGAGCGGCTTGTCGCGAGTGCTTGGGCCGAAGCGATTGAGGTAGCAGTGGGCAATGCGTTTAGCCGCCAGAAGTTTCGTAGATGGCGTTACCCGCCGACGCGTGGGAAGAACGCCGGAGCGACGCCGCCAGAGGGCGAGTATTGGATCCCCGCTTTTCTGTGATGTCCCTCTGTCCGCTTTTCACCCAAAGCGGACATTAGCGAGGCGACCTATTTGCCCTTGGTCCAAAAACCCCGCGCTGCACCGGCTTTTGATTCGGGGCGTGACAGAATTCGCTGTCCTATTTGGTCCGAACCGTGCGACTCTCCTGGTGGCTCTTTCTCACCATCCGATTGACACCCGCCACCCGAATAAGCGGGCGCTCTGACGCAAATCCTTAAAGTTACAAATCACCCCCAAAAAGCCGTCACACTGGGCAACTTTAGTCACCTTAAGCGCCGCCGCGCGCCGCCTCCGCGACCTTCGCGCCAATGTCCGGGTCGGCCAACCCGAGCGCCAGATTGGCGAGCACGAATCCCAATTTGTCGCCGCAATCGTGCCGCACCGCGTCGACCGTGACCGCGTGGAAGGCCTGGGTGCCGACCAATTTGGCCATAGCGTCGGTGAGCTGGATCTCGCCCCCCGCGCCCGGCTCCTGCGCGTCGAGGATCGCCATCACTTCGGGCTGCAAGATGTAGCGGCCGATCACGCCGAGCCGCGACGGGGCGTCGGCGGGGGCGGGTTTTTCGACCAGGCCGAGCACTTCGGTGCGGTTGCCGACGGTGGCGCCGGGAGTGATGATGCCATAGCTCGCGGTCCGCTCGGGCGCGACTTGCTCGGCGCAGACGATGTTGCCGCCGACGTCATTATAGGCCGCGACCATCTGCGCCAGCGCGCCCGGCGTGCCCGCCATCAGATCGTCGGGCAGCAGCACCGCGAACGGCTCGTCGCCGACGATGTGCCGCGCGCACCATACCGCATGGCCAAGGCCCAGCGGCTGCTGCTGGCGGACGCTGACGATCTCGCCGAAGCCGGTCCGCGCCGCCTCGAGCGCATGGAGGCTCTTGCCGCGCCCGCGCATCACCGTCTCGAGCTCAAAGCCGACGTCGAAATGATCCTCCAGCGCGCCCTTGCCGCGACCGGTGACGAAGATCATCTGCTCGATCCCCGCCGCGCGCGCTTCCTCGACCGCATATTGGATCAGCGGCTTGTCGACGATGGTCAGCATTTCCTTGGGGCTGGATTTGGTCGCGGGCAGCAGCCGCGTGCCGAGCCCGGCGACGGGGAACACGGCTTTTCGAACCGGGCGGAAGGTCGAACTGTCGCTCACTTGGGGTCACTCACGGTCGGCGTCTCCGGTGATGTTGGCGCGGTGTCGGGCAATGGCGCGGCACCGCCGTCGGGCGGGGGCAGGTCGAAGCGGTCGACCTTGCGCGGCACGGATCGCTTGAGGATTTCGTCGACCCGCTCGGGGTGGGCATAGGCCGGCGGGGTGAGCAGCTCCTCGGCGGTCGGAACGGTCAGTGCCGTCGCCGGCTTGACCGGCAGCTTTTCGCCCGCGGGCGGCTTGAGCGGGCCAAGGCTGCCGCAGCCGGCCAGCGCGAGCGCGATGAGGGGGACAAAGATACGCTTCATGCTCGACTCCGGCGCGCCGCACGCGCGGCCGCGATCGCCTCTGCTACGCGGATCGGCGCGGTCCCGCCAGCCGAGGTTCGCGCGTTGACCGACGCTTCGACCGACAGCCGGGGCAGTGCGGCCTCGCCGATCCGCGGGTCGATCGCCTGCAGGTCGGCCAGGCTGAGCTCGTCGAGCGCCTTGCCGCCAGCTTCGGCCGCCGCGACCGCGCTGCCCGCGATATGATGCGCCTCGCGGAACGGCCCCCCCGCCTCGCCCGCCAGCCAGTCGGCGAGGTCGGTCGCGGTGGCGTGGCCAGCGGCGGCGGCAGCGCGCATTTTTTCGGGCACGAACACCAGGTCGGCGATCATCCCGGCCATCGCCGCGAGTCCCAACGTCAAATGGTCGTGCGCGGCGAACAAGGGCGGTTTATCCTCCTGCAAATCCTTGGAATAGGCCAACGGCAGCCCCTTCAAGAGCACCAGCAGCGACACCAGGTTCGCAATGATGCCCGCGCTGTGACCGCGCACCAGTTCGGCGGCGTCGGGGTTGCGCTTGTTGGGCATGATCGAGCTTCCTGTCGACCAGGCGTCGGGCAATTTCACGAACCCGAACATCGGGCTCGCCCACAGGATGATCTCCTCCGCCAGCCGCGACAGATGGACCGAGGTCAGCGCCGCGGCGTGGAGGTAATCGACCACGAAATCGCGATCCGACACCGCGTCGAGGCTGTTGGCAGTTGGCCGGTCGAAGCCCAGCGCGGCGGCGACATGGTCGCGGTCGAGATCGAACCCGGTCCCGGCCAACGCCGCGCTGCCCAACGGCGATTCGTTCATCCTGAGGCGGGCATCCTGGAACCGGCTGCGGTCACGGCCAAGCATCGCGACATAGGCCATCAGATGATGCCCGAGCGTCACCGGCTGGCCCGACTGGAGGTGGGTGAAGCCGGGCATGACGGTGGCGACATGCTCCTCGGCGCGGTCGAGCAATGCCGCTTCAAGCGCGTCGATCCCGGCCAGCGACTGGTCGATCGCGCCGCGCACGAACAGTTTGAAATCGGTCGCGACCTGGTCGTTGCGCGACCGCGCGGTGTGCAGCTTGCCCGCGACTGGGCCGATCAATTCGGTCAGCCGATGCTCGACATGCATGTGGATATCCTCGAGCGCCGGATCCTCGACCAGCTTGCCGTCGGCATATTCCGCCGCGACCCGGTCCAGCCCGGCGGCGATCGCGGCAATAAAAAAGTTAATCGTGTAGACAATTCGCCAAGCCTCGTTTTTGGCATTATTCGCGCCGAAGCCAAACGCGATCGCGCCTAAACTCATGCCAACACATCCGATCGTGAGCCAAGTCTGAGTCATTAGTGATTCCTGTCTGATTTGCTCTTGGGGCAACCCTTGTGCAGTTTAATGAGCAAATAGTAGAACTTCCTCTGACCAATGGAATAAATTGACTGCCCTTGAATCAAATTTTTAGAATGCGCTTGAGACTTTCAATGGTTTAGGGCAAACGTCTAGTTAACAACTGCACGGCTTAACCTGATCGCACTCCTCGTTCTTTCAGTAAAATCACTGAACCTAATACTAACTCTTTTGTGCTGTGTCGAAGTTAGTGCCGAGTTCTTAAGAGTTCTCCGTACAAACTCTTAGAAGGCTTTAACTTAACAAATAAATGTGATATTTACTACTTGAGTTTTTTCTGATGTTACAGTATTTCTAGTTAAACATTGATATAAAACTTTTGTAGATATTCAGAAATTCTTGAGTTCAGTCTAGGTAGAACTGCTCAATTTATAGAGATAGACGCTAGGGGTAAAGCTGCACATCGCACACAGACATGGATATCACCGATCGCAAACACACAAAAGCTGCACTGCACACCCTCAACACCCGCCTAGAACAACAGGTGCAAGAACGCACGGCTGAACTTCTCCGCGCTAATCAAGAACTGGCAAACGAAGTTCTACAAAATCAGTTGCAGATTCAGCGCAGCAAAGCTCTCAATCGCGTGATTCAGACTATTCGCACCTCGCTCGACTTAGAAACTGTGTTTGCGATCGCAACCGCAGAATTTGTCGAGCTGCTGCAAGCCGATTGCATTGATATGATGCAATACTTGCCAGATCAGCAGATCTGGCGCAATGTGTCTAATTATCATACCGATGTCAGTTCACCTGGGCTGCTGGGCTTGACGGTTTCTGACCAGGGGAATGCGATCGCGGAGCGCCTTAAGCAATTAGAAATTATTCGCATCGACCATCCCACAGACGCAAACTCGCCTGATCATGGCACGATGGCTCGATTGTGGCTAGTGGTGCCGCTTCAGGTTGATGGTGCGCTGTGGGGCAGCTTAAATTTGCTGCGAGACGCTGCTTTACCTTGGCAAGAGTCAGACGTTGAGTTGGTGTGCAACGTGGCGG
>ENA-OFDP01000125-OFDP01000125.1-metagenomes-genome-assembly--contig:-NODE-125-length-35869-cov-6.176551_pt1 | contig 35869 bp, 29 predicted proteins | sample MGYA00153389_OFDP01 | MGnify analysis MGYA00153389
TTCCTGCGAGTTGTTGGCTGCTGAAGATGGTTTGGATATCATCGAGGATAATCAGGCAGCGGTTTTTTCGCAGATATTCCATTAATAGGGAAAGTCGATCGGGAATGCTGGTAGGGAGTTCGATTTCGGGTTTATTTAAGAGAAATTTTAGGAGATTTTTTAGGGTAGTTTCTAAGGGTGGGGAGTGGCGGAGACTTCGCCAGATGACGTATTCAAAGTTATGCTGAATTTTTTGGATGAGGTGGAGGGAAAGTGCGGTTTTGCCAATACCGCTTATTCCTAATATTGCTGCGAGGTTGCACTTTTCTTGGACGATGGATTTTTCGAGGGTGGCGAGTTCGGATGTACGCGCGTGCGAGCTATCGCCATCAGGCGAATCGGACAATGATGAAATATGAGGTGCGTCTGCTAAGTCTAGTCTGGTTTGGGGTTGGGAGGTGTCTGAGGTGGGGGTTGAGGGCGATCGATCTTTTGGAATTTCTGAAGATTGACTATCCTTACAGACATTGAGATTACCAATTACAAAATCATTACCAAAATTTTGTGAAACGATAAATAATTGTCGTCTCTCAAGTGTTGAGCGTAAATTCGAGTGAGTTACTTCTTCATCTAATACATTTGATAAAAGTTTCCATAATTTTGAGGCGATATTTCTGATGTGACCTTCGCTACAATATGATGTTTCTGCGATATGAGAGTATTTTTGACCTTCCCATACACCCAGCAGGATAGCTTTTTGCAGATCGTCCAAGTGTTCTCCTGTTTTGGCGAAAACCATTTCGTCGGCAAATCTCAAGACTTCTTCAACGTCCATTGGTCGAGTATGTGTAGGGGTTTTTCTTATTTTATCAGACTTTTTATGACATTTTATGATATCTCTTACAAAATGTGACTTTCTTCGAGAGAGATATTGTGTAACATTAATTACATTTGATTACAGTTGAGCATAGACTAAAATGAAAAATTATGTATATGATATATTTACGGAATTAAAGGCTGTAATTTAATGGCGAGAATTGAATACCAGGTTGTTTATTTCGTTTGTCAACTAGGAGAATAAAGCTATGTCTGTATTCAATAGCAATGATGAAGAGCAAGCAAGAAATTGGTTAGAAACTCTGAAGGAAAAACTGCAAGTAACGCAGGGCAAAAAATTCACTTTTCTATTGGTTGGTCGTACAGGAGTTGGAAAGTCAAGCACGGTAAATAGTTTGATGGGTAAAACAATTGCTGTAGTCGGTGACTATGAACCTTGTACAATGGATATTACAAAGTATGAGCATAAAATCAATGGGATTAATTTCACTATAATTGATACTCCTGGCTTGTGCGATGATCTTGAGGAAGTTGGAAATGATTCTAAATATTTAGAACGGATGCGTTCCGAGGTCAGCCAGGTTGACTCTATGTGGTTTGTCAGCCGTTTAGATGAAACAAGAGTTACTAATGACGAAAAACGAGGAATCAAACTGATTTCGGAGACTTTCAATTCAAAAATTTGGGAACAAGCTGTTATTATATTTACTTTTGCAGGTGCAAAGAATGCCTCAGACTATCCGATTGCATTGGAGAAAAGGACGGAACTCATTCGGAAAGAGATCGCTAAATACACTGGCATTGGAATAGCAAATAACGTTCCGTCAGTTGCAGTTGATAACAAAAGTGACAGAACTCCCGATGGACAAAAATGGTTAGGTGAACTTTATACGCAGATGTATGCAAGAATTTCTGCTAAAGGTGCAGCACCATTTTTCATGGCAACTGTAGAGCGAGTCAAACTACGTGATAAGGAAAGAGAAGTTATAATAGAAAAAATTTATGAGCCAGCCCCAACATATGCACCTATTGAGCTTAATGAGAGGCAGGCAGCAGTAGTCACAAATAAGACTGCTGAAGTGTTAGGGCTTGCAAGTGCGGGAGCAAGTGTTGGGGCTGTAATTGGCTCTCTAGCAGGGCCAGTCGGTGCTGCTGTCGGGGGTGCAATTGGTGCAGCAATAGGAATTTTAGGTGGGTTTTTCCGTTGGTAAACTATGCGTAAATTCCTGCTAGTGGGACGGACAGGTGTTGGCAAATCAAGTTTTATCAATGCGGCGTTTGGTAGTTACATTGCTGAGACTTCAGAGTATGAAGCTTGTACAAAAATTGTTGAGCATTATGCTTACAAAACTCCTCTAGGCGATGTGTCTCTTATCGATACACCTGGATTAGCCGAGGATGACGAAGCCTGTGATGAAGCCTACCTATCTTTAGTACGGGCTAAAGTTAATTTAGCTCAGATTTATGCAACCATCTATGTGAGTAGGCTTAACGAAACTCGTTTTCGTCCAGACGAAAAGCGAACACTACGCCTTTTGACTAATCGACTTGGTGCATCTATTTGGAATCGCTCTATTCTTGTTTTAACGTTTGCTGCATCTATACCTAACCATCAACTAGAGATAGTTGCAGAAAAAAGGAGTCAACAAATTTTTGAGTTTATCCAAAATCTCACCAAAGAACAGGATATTGACAAAATATTTCAAGGATTTGAGCAAACATGGTTAGTGGATAATATTGTAGAAAATTGGACATCTGATGGATTACCTATTCTCTCAGTATTAACAAATTGATCTGTAATCGCTTCCTTTCGTCGTTAATGACACTTATCAAGTCATTAGACAACAAACTTGCGATTGAGTTTACCATAACCTCATCCCCAAGCGCGATCGCCCTTCCTTAACTGAGGTGCGATCGCCCTCATTATTCTTGAGTCAAACTATTTCCGAGGCTAAAAGCCTACCATCAACTCGCTCATATTCATCTTCCAATAGCCACGAGTGAGCCTCATCGTAACTTGAACTCAAAAACAGGAGTTTATAATTCGCCGATGGATCGTAAATACAACACTTACCATTTTTGTCGCCCACTAACATCAGAATCCGAGGCGGGAAAACAATGGGATCTACCCACAACTCGATAAATTCCTAATCATTGATTTGTTCGACTAGGTTTTGTGCCAAAGCCATAAAGGATATCTAAGCACTTTCCTCGATTAAATCTGCTTCCGCATCCCGCCGTCTGTTCATCCCTTTTTCTATGCTCGTTCCCAGCCAAATTCGTTTCATTTTGCGGATTTGTTCGGCAATTTTATTCACATTTTTTTTCGTGACCAAATCGCGAACTACACGCATTTCCAGGCGGCGGTTTCCCTGCATACTTGTGCCGCGATTGAACACCAAACTTACCAATCCTCCTTGAACATCTACCGGCAATTGTTCAAAACCGGGAAATGCTTCTTTTGTCAGATTGTAAAATTTCGGCACTGTGACAACATTAAAAACTTCCCACGCTAATTCCCAGGGAACAATGATGTCTCTAACACTAGCTAAGCGTTCTTTTGCTTCATCCTCGGTCAACCCGCAGCAGTTACTCAAACGCTGTTGCTCGACATCTCGTAATTTGTGCCAATCTTGGTTAAAAACTTCTACAGTGTTGTAACCGAGATCGTAACCGATGCCGATCGTAATTCCCGATTGTCCTTCCGGCCAGGTTGGGCGCTGCAAAAAGCTTTCGTAATATTCCTGTCCGCCGCCGACCTCAAATTCTAGGATTAGCTCGATCGACCTATACGACAAAAGTGACGACCCCAAAGGTTCTCCCGGGAACAAAGCAGCTAGGGTTTTGGGGCCCGCGATTCCGTCTACCAAAAATCTTTGATTAGTCTGAAATTGTTTGAGGGCTGCTTCAGTTTTTGGCCCAAACTTACCGTCTGCACTCCCTGAATTCAACTCCAACTCCAGCAAGCGTTTTTGAAGCTTCACAACATCAGAACCCGATGCACCTAATTTGAGAGTTTGCACAACCTGTTTTCCTTTGATACTATCGGCAAATTAATTTTTGCTCCATATTATACCACAACACTGATTTTCCCCACTATTTGATTAATTCTGCCTCAGTCAGCAGAGCAAAATCGCGGGGATTTTTTAACACAAAACCGTCATTTTCTTTAATTAAATCACCAAAACAGGTTATGGGCGATCGCTCTTCATAAGCCTTGAGAGCTAACTGATAATCTGCATCCCTCAATTCCAGATTAATTTTCCTCAATTTACCCACGACAAATCCCATGACTGTCACTTGGCAGGTTCCCGATGCTTCCCAGTGTACTTTATTAATCCATCCTGGGATTGCCACATTAGGTAATGAAGTGATTAAATCGCTGAGTATCTCTAATTGCGATCGATTTTCTACTATTTCTAGCGTCTTTATCGCCTCACCAATAAGCTGAGGAGCATCAAATTCTTGTCTTAAAGGCTGCTTGATTTCAAAAAGCTGACCGTTATCATCTTTTTTGTGCCAAATCAAGGTGTTTTCATAAACTAAAGCAACTTTTTGCCAGTCGCTTGTTTGCAAGTGCGCTTCTAGCACATTTGGATCTATAGTTTGAAGAATTTGGTAGTCTCGTACAGTTACTTTCATGGTAAACCTCCTTGGCTAAGACGCTGCATGATAGACTTAAGAGCCTCGACTGTGAACTGATGAGAGCGGGGTAACTCAACTGTGATATTAGTTGTATTTTGTCTTTCTGGTTGTCCTCGCAGCGACACCCAGTAGGCACAATTCTTCATACACATTTCTAATTCTGACTGCTGCAACCAGTCTTCGACATTTTCCGGCACTAAAACTACAACTAAGATGCGGGGCACCTGCGAGTTGACTCTCAAATCGTTATAGTTTTTGATCTTGAGTGGATATCGGATAAACTGCCCATCGAGTACATCCCTTGAAGTACATTTTAACTGTAAGTTCAGCTCAGGGGAAAAGATGATTCCGCCACCACCTCTTGCCACGATATGCAAATCGATGCTGTCGTCGTCTACCTCTAGCTGATTTACAGAGAAACCCGCAACTGCGGCCACAGCGCGTACATAAGCTTTACTGAAAAGTTCTTTCTGTTGATTTAGTTCCATGCACCACCTGTTCACAAAAAAACCAGGTTTCTTCAAGAAACCTGGTTTTCACACTTACGCTGCGTGTTTTCGATACCAATCGATCGTACTTTTCAACCCTTCCTTAAACTCCACCTCAGCCGCAAAACCAAACTTTTCCTTCGCCCTTTGCGTATCCAAACAGCGGCGCGGCTGACCGTTCGGCTTGTCTGTTTCCCAAACAATTTCTCCCTCAAATCCCATCAATTCGCAAATCGTTTCCACCAACTCGCGAATTTTAACTTCGCTATTCGTTCCCAAATTAACCGGGTCAGATTCACTGTAAAATTGAGTGGCCATCACAATTCCGCGCGCCGCATCTGTGGAGTACAGAAACTCACGGCTGGGGCTACCGTCGCCCCAAACAGGCAGTGTTTTGTCTCCCCTTTCTTGGGCTTCGTAGACTTTGCGAATTAAGGCGGGGATGACGTGGGAACTTTTCGGGTCAAAGTTGTCTTCCGGGCCGTACAAATTCACGGGTAGCAAGTAGATACCGTTGAATCCGTACTGCTGGCGGTAGGATTGCAGTTGCACTAATAAGGCTTTTTTGGCGATGCCGTAAGGTGCGTTAGTTACTTCTGGATAGCCGTTCCAGAGGTCGTCTTCTTTGAAGGGAACTGGGGTTAAGTTGGGATAAGCGCAAATTGTGCCGACGCAGACGAATTTTTCGACTCCTGCTTCGTAGGCTGCGTGGATTAGTTGCGCGCCCATCATCAAATTGTCGTAAAATAATTCTGCCGGTTTGATTAAGTTTAAACCGATGCCGCCGACGTGGGCTGCTAGGTGTATGATGATGTCTTGTTGGTCGGCGGCGCGCTTGCAGTTTTCCATGACTCGGAGGTCGCAGTCGATCGATCTAGTTACTGCAATTTTATCAGCATCGGCCCCTGCTTTCGCTAACTGGTCGATTACCTGACGGCCGAGGAAACCCGCGCCGCCCGTGACGAGAATGCGCTTGCTGCTTAAATCCAAGCTGGTCATAATTTTATCCTGGGATTTTCAATAAAGGTCGATCGACAATTTCGATTTAAAATTGGGTAATTCTGTTTGACACTTCCCGAGTAATACAGATATGGTGATTTTTTTGATTAGATAGTATCAATATCTACCGCTATCTTCAAAGAATCTACCATAAACTTCTTGCTACAGGAAAGCAGTCATTGTCAAATCGGTACGCCGGCTGTGCCTGAAATTTACCCCGCGCGCATTTTTAATTGAGTTGACAATGACTGCTGAGGTTTGTCAACTAATCAAATCCCTTGACAGAACCTCGAAATTGAGCTTCGAGAGCTTTGATATCAGAGTCTACCATTAGTTTTACCAACTCTTCAAACGTCACCGAAGGTTCCCAACCCAACTGCTTCCGCGCCTTAGTCGAGTCGCCAATTAACAGTTCAACCTCTGCCGGACGCAGGTAGCGTTCGTCAAACTCTACGTACTCGTGCCAATCTAAATTGACGTGCTTGAAAGCTAAATCTAAAAATTCTCGGATGGAATGGGTTTCGTTGGTAGCGATGACATAATCGTCCGGTTTGTCTTGCTGTAGCATTAGCCACATCGCTTTTATGTAATCCTTCGCATATCCCCAGTCGCGCTTGGAATCGAGATTGCCTAAGTAAAGTTTTTTCTGCTTGCCTGCTACAATTCTGGCAACAGCGCGAGTAATCTTGCGGGTGACAAAGGTTTCTCCACGGCGGGGAGATTCGTGGTTAAACAGAATACCGTTACAGGCAAATAGTCCGTAAGATTCGCGATAATTTATTGTCTGCCAGTGACCGTAAACTTTCGCGCAAGCGTAAGGACTTCTGGGATAAAAAGGCGTTGTTTCTTTTTGTGGAACTTCTTGCACCAAACCAAACATTTCAGAAGAACCTGCTTGATAAAAGCGCACTTCAATGCCGGTGCGTTGTTGATAGTCCCGAATTGCTTCTAGCAAACGCAGCACGCCCATTCCCACTGCGTCAACGGTATATTCCGGGGAGTCAAAGCTAACTCTGACGTGGGATTGAGCGCCCAGGTTGAAAATTTCTGTAGGTTGGACTTCTTCGATAATACGACGCAGAGTAGTGCCGTCGGTCAAGTCGCCGTAGTGCAGAAACAACTTGGCGTCCTCGCTGTGAGGATCGACGTAAATGTGGTCAATTCGATCGGTATTGAAACTAGAACTTCGCCGGATAATACCGTGAACTTCGTAGCCTTTCTCTAGCAGGAATTCGGTCAAATAGGAGCCGTCTTGACCTGTAATACCCGTTATTAGCGCTCGCTTGCGTTGCGTCATCTAAATTTTTCCTTGACAGGCTGTGTTAATTCACTTCGGACGTTCCGGGCAGAGGTTGTTGTTTCCGACCGGTCGTATTCTCAAGCTCTACGCTAACTCACAATTCTTCGATCGGCATCTAGGAACTGTTTAGTTTTGGTAAAGAATAGGCCGCTTGCTGTCAGTAGTCAGCATCAGTGGCTAGTAACAAACAGAACTAACTACCGATTGCTGACTGCGGACAAAAATTAATATGCGCCGTTATTTTTGGGAAAAATCACAACTCCAATTGTTTTGAAAACAATCCACATATCCATCCAAAGGTTTTTGTCATTGGCATAATAGAGGTCGATTTGGACTCGGCGGGGATAGGGAATGTCGTTGCGACCGGACACTTGCCACAAACCTGTAATTCCAGGTCTGATGGTAAGAATTTTGTTGATGTGACCGCCGTATCTCGGCAGTTCTTCTTCAACTAAAGGTCTGGGCCCGACGACGCTCATATCTCCTTTTAAAACATTCCAAAACTGGGGAAACTCGTCTAAACTGGTCATTCGTAAAAATCTTCCAATCCAGGTAATTCGAGGGTCTTGTTTCAGTTTGAAATTGTCCTCAAACTCTTGACGCAAATGCGGAGATTTTTCCATGATTTCCAGCAATATGTCGTCCGCATTTTCCACCATCGTTCTGAATTTAAGGCAATAAAACATTTTACGGTTTTTGCCTACTCGTTCCTGTACGTAAAAAGTAGGCCCGGACGAGCTTAAGGCGATAGAGAGAGCCAAAAGCAGGTAAACCGGAGCAAACAGGATCAGAACCGATAAGGAAAAGAGAATGTCAAATAACCGCTTGAAAAATTCTCCGTCGAGGCTAGTCAGAGAACGACTTATGCGTCTATCTCCTTGCAGGATAGACCCAAAACCGCGTCTTGCGATCGCTCGAATTACCTTGCCGGAGATTAGTTGGCTGTCGGCAGTCATCTTACTCCTTCACTTCACACCACACACAGTCATGATCATAAGGCCTCAAGACGCTTTGTTCTCTGAATTATGTTTCAAATACTGAATTTTTTTGCGGAAAGGGGCAGTGGGCAGTTGGCAGTGGGCAGTTGGCAGTGGGCAGTTGGCTGGTTGGCGGTTGCACTCAGACATGATGGAGGAGACGGCAGTGCCGTGTCCCTACGGTGATTAATGTAGGGACACGGCACGTGCAGTCTCCTAATTTCGGGCAATGTTAATTCTGGTGCAACCGGAATTGATATCAAGTCTGCGTAAAATCACCGGAGTGAAATTCTTGATAGCAGTGTTCCACAAAAGCTAGATAGCGCTGTTCAAAGACTTCGGGGGCAAATTGGGCGGCGCGCAACCGTGCCATTTCCGGCTGAAATTTGCTCTGTAACTGTTCAAACTCCTCTACCGCTGCGACTAATGATGCTGTGGTTTGAGAGGGAAAAAATAAACCAGTCCCTGTTTCTGGGTGTTGGCGAATGTCGAGCACTGTCTCCAAAGCGCCGCCTGCTGCATAGGCAATTACTGGTGTCCCGCAAGCTTGAGCTTCTACTAAAGCAATGCCAAAATCTTCGCAAGCTGCATAAACAAAGGCTTTGGCTTCGGCCATGTATTTTTCAACTACTTCGGCGGGTTGCCAGCCGAGCAATTGTACGTTGGGTTTGGCGATTTGCCGAATCATGTCTAATTCTGGCCCGGTGCCGATGACAATCAGATTATGCCCGAGTTGATTGAATGCTTGGACGATCGCACTTACGTTTTTGTAACTTACCAATCGGCAAACTGTGACATAAAAGTCTTGTTTTTGCCGCATCAAGGAAAATCGCTCGATATTTACCGGCGGATAAATCACCTCAGCCCGCCGCCGATAGCACCGCCAAATTCGGCGCGCGGTGTGTTGGGAGTTGGCGATGAAATAATCGACGCGGTTGGCGGAAATTACGTCCCACTGCCGTAGTCGATGCAACAAATATCGCGTCAGCAGGCCCGGGATGCCCCTTCCGGCTTTGCTGCTGCGCAAATAGTCAAAAGTTAAGTCCCAGGCGTAGCGCATGGGCGTGTGGCAGTAGCAGATGTGGAGTTGCCCTGGACTGCTGAGGATGCCTTTGGCTACGGCGTGGGAGGATGAGAGGATGATGTCGTATTCTCGCAGGTCTAGTTGCTCGATCGCGATCGGCAGAAATGGCAAATATTTTTGCACGCCGCTGCGGGCCTTGGGAAAGTGCTGTAAAAATGTTGTGCCAATCTGTCGCCCGAAAAGATAGCTTTCGGGATTGGCCGATTCAAAGTCGATAAGGGCATAGACATCTGCCTCGTCTAAATGCTTGAGAATTTCCTGCACTACGAGTTCTGAACCGCCCGTAGCTAAAGGTGTCAGCCATTCGTGCACGAGCGCGTATTTGAGTTTTTTCACTTGTTATGTAGCCGATCGAACGATTTGTTAGCGCCAGTTCTGTCAATATTAGTCTTACTGAGGGATTACTTACGTAATATCCGGCCATCAAGCGGGTTTCTACTTAGGTATCCAGCTCAAACCAAAGATTTTGGGAATAAACGGGGTTTTGGTAAAGTCAGGGACAGCCAAAGCACAAAATGTGGTAGCAATTCCCTCGATTGTTGACAATAAATGCTATTAGGCGGAATACTGTAGGGGATTTGCGATCGGCTCTCATCTTCGGAACGGGCGATCAAATTAACGTGGTGTGAGGAAAAAATGTCAAAATTTTTGTGGAAAGGACTTTTAGTCAGTCCCGCTGTATTAGCAGCAAGTTTAGTCGTATCTACGACGGCATTAGCAACAAAGCAGCCGATCGAATTTGCCGCAGCAACTGGAGAGAATCAATTGCAATTAGCAGGTAGTGCGATCGAGCAAGCAAAGCCTGAAGCAGTAGCGATGACGGCCGAGAAAGTGTCAGTAGCGAGTAAATCGACTGTTGAGACTATTGAAGCTATTGAGAAAAAAAATGCGATGACCCCAGTGGTCGAACAGGCAAAAGCACCAGAAAGCACAGTTGCAGCAGCAGATTTAAGCGAAACCAAACCCGCAGTCGCGCCCGCTAATTTAAGCGCCGAAAAATCCGCCCCGCAACCCGAGCAGATTTCCCAATCCACTGCTCCAATTGCCCAACCTCCAGCGGAGTCAAATGTTTTAGAACAAATCAACGAATACAGCGCCGAAGGTAGCGACAAAAGTGCTGCGGGCCAAGTAACCTCAGTTTCGCAACTTTCCGACGTGCGCCCGACAGATTGGGCCTTCCAAGCTTTGCAATCCCTAGTAGAGCGTTACGGTTGTATCGCAGGCTATCCCGACGGCACATTCCGCGGCAACCGGGCGATGACTCGCTACGAATTTGCAGCCGGTTTAAATGCGTGTTTGGATAAAGTTACCGAACTGATTAAAAGCGGTACAGGAAGTCTAGCAACTAAAGAAGATTTAGCTTCTGTGCAAAGATTGCAAGAAGAATTTGCGGCGGAATTGGCAACTTTGCGCGGCCGCGTAGATGCTTTGGAAGCACGCACCTCTGAATTAGAAGCAAATCAGTTTTCGACTACGACTAAACTCAACGGCGAAGTGATATTTGCTTTGACGGGTATCGCCGGGGGAGATGATGCCGAGGGCCGCGAAGCTGATAGAACCACGGCTTTTGGTAGCAGGGTTCGTCTGAATTTTGACACAAGTTTCTCTGGCAAAGATTTGCTCAGAACTCGACTCCAAGTTTTAAATTTGGGTTCGTTTTCTACTAATAACACCAAAACCGCTGAAGGAGAATTGCGGTTTAATGCCGGACCTTTTGGCGAGGCCAGCAATACTGTAGCTTTAGATGCACTGCTTTACCAATTCCCTCTAGGCAAAAGCACTACAGTAATTCTAGAAGCCAATGCCGGCGCTGCTGACGATTTCACAAACACTGTCAATCCTTACTTTGACGGAGATGGCGGCAGCGGTGCTCTTTCTAACTTCGGTACTCGCAACCCGATTTACTATTTAACTGCTGGTTCTGGTATCGCTCTGCGGCATCAGTTTGGCGAAAAACTTGAACTTAGTTTGGGATATATGGCCGGCAACGCTGCGAGTCCGACGCGGGGTAACGGTTTGTTCAACGGTTCTTATGGTGCATTGGCTCAGTTGACTTTCAAACCGAACGACAACATGGCTTTAGGTTTAACTTACGTTAATTCCTACAATTTCGTCACCGGTACGGGCAGCAATGCTTCTAATTTCCCGGTGCGTCTCGGTTCTTTCGGAATCGACAGCGACAGCAATCTGCCGGTTTCTAGCAATTCCTACGGCGCGCAGGCTTCGTGGCGAGTGAACCGCGGCATAGCTGTCGGCGGTTGGGCGGGTTACACCAACCAGCGCTTTTTATCCAACTTGGCTACTCCTACGGGTTCTGTCCAGCGGGGAGACCAAAAAATCTGGAACTGGGCTGTTACTTTGGCTTTTCCTGATTTGTTGAAGGAAGGAAATGTGGCTGGCTTTATCGTAGGTATGGAGCCGCGGGTGACGAGTTCTACTAATTCAACTTTGCCGGAAGATAAGGATACTTCGCTGCACATTGAAGGTTTCTATCAGTTTAAGTTGAGCGATAATATTTCTATTACTCCTGGTGTGATTTGGCTGACTGCTCCCGACCACAATAAGGATAATTCTGATTTGGTGATTGGGGTGGTGAGGACTACTTTTACTTTCTAGAAGCATCGATTTTGGAAATAAAATTCGCTTGAAAGCACTAAATTAACCATATTCCTAATTATGTATGGTACACATTGCACACCCTACATAATTAGGTTATGCGTCCAAAACAGAAATTCTAAATCTAAAATCGGTCTGAGGTTAGATGGAATGTTTCAACAGAAACGACCAGCTTTAGCAAAAGCTGGTCTGCACAAATAGTTAAATCCGTTGTTTGTTGTTCTCACAGTGTTTTTCTCACAGTGAGGAAACCCAAGTTGCACGTTTTGTTGCAGCGGGTTCTAAGAGAGATATCATCTCTCTTAAATGGTATTTTTGCAACAAAATTTATTTATTTGTAATAAGACTTTACGTTTTGCGGTTAAGAGAGTGTCTACAGGTCGATCGACCTTTTCGCTCACTTTGTATAAATTAAGCCGGAGCTTGCTGCGGTCTGCCCCAGACAATCCGCTCCTGTTTGTATACAACCATACCAGGCTTAGCACCTTTCGGCTTGTATACATATTTAGGTTCTGTATAAACCACCGGGACTTGTTCGCTGTGGCGGGCGCGACTGTAGTAAGCAGTCATGTCGGCCGCAAATTGCAAATCAGTTTCTTGGGCGACATTACCGGGGGTGAGACGCAGCAAGGCGTGACATCCGGGAATCTCTAGGGTGTGGAACCACAAGTCGTAGTCGTTGGCGGTGCGAAAGGTGAGTTGGTCGTTTTGGCGGTTGTTGCGCCCGATGAGTAATTCAAAACCGCTGGGGGTTTGGTAGCGGTGAAATTCGATCGCAGCATTTTTGTCGGTACTGCGATAATCTGGTACGACGAGATATTTTTGCTGGATCAATTCTTCGCGGATTTCGGCGAGGGTTTGCAAATCTTGGGTGTTGCTGTAGGTTTCTAATACCGAAAGTGCGGCTTCCACTTGTTCTAAATAGTCGATTTCTTCTTGTACGGCGGCTAACAATGGTTCTACTGCAATCCGAGCTCTTTTAAGTTTTTGGTGTTTTTTATAGATTGCTTGAGCGTTTTGAACGGCGTTTTTTTCCACATTTAGGGGAATAACAACGGGTTTTTCGGTTTCAAAGTCGGGGAGAGAAATTGATTTCATTCCCGGTTCCCAATGCTGCAAATTTGCCATCAGCAAGTCGGCTTGGGATTTGTGGGTGTCTGCGCCTGCTGATTGCTGCAAGCGTTCTTTAAATGTGTTGGCTTTGAGGCGCAGTTTTGCTAGGACGTTGTTGAGTTTTTGGGTAAGCTGATGTCGCAGTTGGGCGAATACTTGTTGGTTGATTTCGCCTGTGTAGTAGCTGTTGAGTAATTCTTGGACGGAAGAAGGTTCGGCAGCGGATTCTGTAACGGATTTAACGGATGGAAGCCCGAAGGAAGAAGGGATGAGGGGGGAAGAATTTTCTGGTGTTGGCCAGTCGATGACGGTGTAGCCTTCGGGGGTAAAACTCGGTTGGAATTTGGAGTTTTCTAGGGATTGCAGCCAGTATAGCCAGCGGTGGAATAGTTGTTGCCAGTCGTCGGGATTCAGGCTGTCGGTGGATTGTTCGGGGTCTAAAGAGGTCGATCGAATCATGGACACAACTAAGGCTTTACTCAACCCTCGGTAATTCTTGAGCAGATTGCCCTTTAATGGCCCGGGAACCAGGCTAATTCGTTCTTTCCAGCGATCGAGAGATTCACTCAAACTCGGCACTGCATCGGTCAAAGATGGGGGCATTTCGTAGGGTTGCCCGGTTTGGATTGGCCGCACGCTAGACTGTTTGGCGCTGACTTGGTGGGCGCAGGTGACGACGAGATTGTCTTGGGCTGTGAGGATGACGTTGCTGTATTTGCCCATGATTTCGGCGTAGAGATGCCAGAGGGCTGGTTCGCCCGGGCGTTTGGCGAATTGCAAGTCGATGACTCTTTCCCAAGGCGAAACGGGGGCGATGGAAACCAAGGCTAAACCGCTGAGTTGATGCCGCAGTTGTTCGCTGAAGGTGAAGGTATCGGGAATGCGGGGCGGGGAGTCGCCGACGCAGATGCGGGCGGCCGCGGGATGGGAGGAAATGTCTATCCAGCCACGCTGATTCATGGTGCGCAGGGCCAGGGATACTGTAAATCGATCGCGCTGGTAGACTTGTTCTAAGCGCGCTGGCAGCCATTTGGCTCGCAGTTCGCTGCAAGTGGCGGTTAAAGTTGTAAAGTCTACGGGTTGCACGGTGGCCTCTTTGCGATCGATCGAGCTATCTATTTCTATACTGACAGATATAGGTCACATTTTACGAATTATATCAAACTCTTTTTGACTCTTCCTTCGCACCTCAGAAGCTGTTCGATAATTCCGCATTCTTTTATGCAGTCTGGGAAAGGAAGAATTTCACTGCTATTGCGATCGGCTTATTTTATCAAATAACTGGCGTTTCCCGCCGAGTCCAAACAGCCAAGTCGCTGCTACTATCCAATGTACAAAAATAGCAGCCCAGGCAGAACCAGTCAAGGCATAAACCGCAGTACAAGCTACACCCAAAAATCCGGTTAAAATCAAAAAAATTGGTTGACAAAATGTCGGATATCCCTCTGGGAATAAAGTGTTTGCTCTCAAAGGATGGTAAATCACGTATAGGAACAAACTCAATCCAATCCACAATATCCAAGCAGTTAAAGTCACTCCTTCGGTGGGATGGGGAAGCAGGACAACTCGAAACAGCCATTCTTCGATGAATACTGGAATAATTAGGGCTTTGATTGCGACCCAAAGCAGACTCCAGATATTGCCGGTAGGGGTGCTTACCTGCAAAAAACTTTTCGACACGCCTAACGGAATTGCGATCGCCCCGTAGATCAATAATACCCAAAGTACGATCGACCATTCCCCTGGATTCGGGAAAGTTGTAAACCCAGCAAAAGAGCGAAATATTAAACTGGCTAAAATCGGAAACTGCCCGAATAAAACAGTAGGCGCGACTGGTACAATATCCGGGTTGAATCCTCCGACTCCATTGGTGCGAATAAACCAAAGTTGAGCGCCGGCTTTCAGGAAAATCCGGCTCAATTCATCGTGAGCGCCGCGCGGTAGCATGGTTCGCCAACTCATCAAAGCTGCAAATACATTATTGCCGATCGCAAATTCCGGTTCGTCGCCAGTGCCCGATAAAATCTTAGCATTTTGCTGCCAGTCCGATCGCACAATTCCCAGAGGAATTAATTGCTGTTTCAGTGCATCTCCCAAAGCTACAAGCTGCTGAAACCGCAAAGTTTCGGCATCCGAGGGATGTGCTGCAATCCAGTTTTGGATTGCGGGATTTGAATTGACTTTTTGGGTAAGTGATTCTATCGTTAAATACAAAGCTTGATTGGAATCTTGCACGCAGGAAGTTGCCGGAGTTACTGCTGCACTTCCCGTCCCATCGCCCGTGCGGTAACGGGCTGCCATAATTTGCAATTTCCGCTGCAATTCGTCGAGGGGAGAAAGCACAATTTCGCCAAACTTGTAATCGCGAGAAATTGCATCTAATTTAACGATCACATCGGAGACTGGGCGAGTGCCAAGCCAACCTCTCTGCAAGTTTCCCATATAACTAGCCCAAGCTATTTTGCCAGCAACAATTGCTTCGGGATTGTTGGCATAAACTTGGTCATATTCGATATCAAACTGCAATTCTTGAGTAAAAGGATCGCGGACAATTTTAGCAATTCCGTAGGCGAAATGTCCTGTGACAGTACCGAGTGTGACAGTATCGCCTTGTTGGCCGCCGATACCGCCGAACAGGTGAATTACTAAAGATCGATCGCCCTCTTTCCATTCTGACACTAAATCGCGCGATCGATCTGCTTTTCCGCTAACAAGTACGGTTTGGGCTGTACCTTTGCGACTTTCAGTATTTTGCCAGTTTTCAACTTGGATGTAACTGAGTCCGCGATTATTGCCAATTATAACTTGTTGCGGCTGAAGTTGAAAGAGCGATCGGGGTTTAATCGCTTGAACAGTAAAAATTCCCGCTGCATCTTTCGCCCCGTAAATGTACCAGCCGGCTTTCCCAACAGGTGACTTTTCCAACTGTCGGGGAGTCGAGGGAAAAACACCCGTGCGTTTGGCTGGCTGTTGGGGAAATCTCACAGTTTCTGCTACTCCGTCAAACTGTTTGGAAACTGAGTTGTAATGTCGAACGCGAATGTATTCACTTTCACAGGAAACTGTTCCCGGACAAACTCTTGATGAAGCTTGATTACTATCAGTTTCCGGGCCGAGGAAAGTTACCAAACCGTAAAATCTTCCCGTAATCTGCACTGGTTCGCTGTTTGTGCGAATTGTCGGGAATTTGCCGCTTTCCGATGTCACTGAAACTGACTCTAAACTAACAGTAATATCATCCTTCGGTCTGGCACCTGCGAGAGATTCCAGCGGACCGACTCGCAAACGGTTGTTCAGGCGATCGGGATGAACGTTGCCTTGACTTTTGCTCTTGTTTGTGCTATCTGTAAACTGGATGTCTGCGGTTAAAGTTGTTTTTTGATTCCACGCCAAACGCACCTGTTTTCCGATTAAGTTTTTAGCAGTCGCCGGAGCGTGGTATACTTCTAGCCAGACCCAATCTTCTGCTGGAAATTCCTGCATTTGTGCGGGAGTTGGCAAAATTAGTCGTCCCGTCCAATTACCGGTTGGTAAGTAAAGGTTGGATGGGATATTTTGGTTTAAGGGATAGTAACTCGGTTGGTTGAAATTTGCTTGACTGCTGAGGGAATAGTTGGAAGGTCGATCGCCCGGTGGAGCTTTCGGGTAAAATAGGATAAGGGCGATCGCGCTGATCAGCAAAAGTCCGATCCAGCGGCGAAAATATAGTTTTTGTTTAAAATTCATAGGGAAGGCACGACACGGATAAACACGGATACACGGATTGATGTTTTTTACTGCTTATGACTGATAACTAATGATATCTTGTTCGGTTGCGTCGGTAGCGTTAGGAGGGCGGGTTTACAGATTCTTTGAGTAAGCTTCAAATATTGTGGGTGAACCCGCCCCTACAGCAGCGAAAATATTCTTTAACCTCAGCATGAGATACGATATTATTGGTTATTCGCCCTCAAAAGCGATCAACAAATAACACATAACAAATAACTAACAAATAATATCTCGAATCAATTCTAAATGTTTATGCAAAGGTGCGATCGTATTAGCTGCGATCGCCCCGCTAGCAGCCACAGCCGGCAAACCAATTCCCGGAAACGTGGAATCTCCGCAGCAAAACAGCCCCGCTAAAGGCGTTCCAGGCCCGGGAAACAAGCCGCTACCCGCGCGAATTCCAGGCCCGTAGGAACCGCGATTTCGCCGCAAAAACCGTTCGTGGGTTAGCGGTGTCCCAACTAAGGTGACTTCGCAGCGCGATCGAATATCGGGAATAATCCTCTCTAGGGCTTCCCACATGATCTGCGATCGCACTTGTTTCTGCTGTTTGTATTCTGCACCCGTGCGATCGAGATTTTGCCACAAATCGTAAGGCTCGTTTCCGGGCGTGTAGGCGTGAATGACGTGCTTTCCCGCAGGCGCGAGGTCGGGGTCGAGGAGGGAGGGAATCGAGACGAGAACGACGTTCTGAGGTGCGCTAATACCCAGTTCCCAGTCTTTGACAAAGATGTAGTGACACGCCAAGTCCGATCGCACTTCCGTTGCATCAATTCCCAGATGCAAGTGCATGAAACTGTCGCACTCCGGCGTCGCCTGTCTTTCTTGCCGAAACCTTTTGGGGACAGAGTTTTCGGGCAACAGTTTCAATGTATCCCAAACCGAGGCGTTGGAAACTACGGCTTTGTGCGATCGAATGATTTTGCCCGATCGCAGTCGCACGCCAACCGCACGGTTGTTTTCCACCAAAACCTCTTCAACGTGGGAATTCAGCAGCAACCGACCTCCGTGGCGCTCCAAACCGCTTACCAGGGCATTTACCAAAGCTGCACTACCGCCGATCGGATAATCCAAAACGGCATTGGGGCGATACCAGTCGGCGAACATGAAAGCGACTTCGGCTGCGATCGTCCCGTCAGCCGGAAGTCCCGACAGCAGGAAGCACAACAGGTTCAGCCAATTTCTGACAAAAGGATCTTTAACATTTTTGTCCATAATTTTGCTGAAAGGGCCTGCAAGTGCGATCGCATCGCTAGCACTTTGCAAGAAAGCGGGTGCAAATTGGCCGAGGGTGAAAACAGCGCCCAAATCGAAGCGCAAAGCCAGAGAGGGTAAGGCTGTCGCAGCTTTCGCGTAGGGTTCCATGACGCGCTGGAGTTTTTGCCATTCGGCGACGGCTTCGCTACCGCGCAGTCTTGCGAGCACTTCGCCAAATTGACTCGCGCCGACGGATGTGTCGAAATCGCCTTCGGGCAAACAGCAGCCCCATGTATCGTAAGTCTTGCAGGGCAGTTTTTCGCCGATCGCATCCAAAACTTGCCGCAGCGGATTCGCCGACGGGCTGTAGGATAATCCCGAGTACAAAGAAGGCCCGGAATCAAAGGTAAATCCGCTTTTTTCAAAGCCGTGTGCGGCCCCGCCCGCGATCGAATGACTTTCGCAGACAACAACTTCAAAGCCATAGCGGGCAAGCATTGCAGCACAAGTCAAGCCCCCGATACCGCTACCGATGACGATGATTTCTGTGTTGTTAGGGGCGATCGTAACCATGTTTTTCTCCGCTATATCCGCTAATATGATCTCTGTTACCCATAATTAAATAGGTTTGTAGTCAGGACTTTAGTCCTTCTTTTCCTATAGTTTCGATTTGATGACTTGCATTCCCTACTACGAACTTTAGCATTGTTTCTTCTGCTAAGGAAACACAGTTAAATTCATTCATGTATCCGCATCCGTGTCGTGCCTCTTTGTTAAATGGAAACCACATCAATTCTAGAACAAGCCGCAAAATCTAATTCTAAACCATCTTCCAGCGCAGTAGTCGCCGCCCTCCTAGCAGCCGAGAAAAACGCCAAAAAAACCAAAACTCGCTATTCCTTCGAGCAATTAACGGGTAAATGGCAACTGTGTTTTATCACCGGCACGAAAAAGACTCGAAAAAAAGCCGGGATTGTGTTAGGTGCGGGGCGTTACATCCCTGAGTGGATTGCCAAAATTCAAATTGCTTATTCGTCAGAATCTGTGGCTGAAGGGGAAGAAAAGAGCGAAATAGGCAGGGTGGAAAATTCGGTGCAAGTTGGGGCGATCAAACTGACTCTTTCTGGGCCGACTAAATTTTTACCTAATAACATTTTAGCTTTTGATTTTACCAGAATTGCGGTGAAGTTGTTGGGAAAAACTGTATATCAAGGATTTATTCGCGGCGGTGAAGCGCGGGAGGCGGAATTTTTCAGTTTGAGTGTGGGGAAGCAGGCATTTTTTGCATATTTTCTGGTAGAAGATGGGATAATTGCGGCTAGGGGAAGGGGCGGCGGATTGGCTTTGTGGGCGAGAGTTTAGAGATTGCTATCTCCTTAATGATTCGGCGGTTGAAACCACCGAGTTTCTTCCTTCGTGTCAACGCGGTTTCAAATGAGTTTCCTCTTTTTCATGATTCACCAAATTCGATTAATAGAATAGGCATCAAACGCAGAATCTTTACTTAATATCGGTATCCCTTCCACCATTGATTGTGCAATGAGCAAGCGATCGAACGGATCTTTATGATGAAAAGGCATGGTCACGATCGCATTCAGATGATATAAATTGATATTCAGGAGATTAAAGTCTTCCAAACTGAGTATTTGCCTGATATAATCCTCAAAAGGCACACTTAAATTCAGAAGCCCTTTACTTTCTTTAATTGCCATCTCCCAAATACTTGCTATACTGACCAGTTTATGATTATCTTCGTCCTCAATGAGAATCCGTGCAGTGGTACTGAGTTTAGAATCGCCTGCATCAAACCAAATTAAGGTATGAGTATCTAACAAAAGTCTCATTACATATAATCCTGAAAATCTTCTAAGGGTTCATCAAAATTATCAGATGGTGGCGGAGGGAATGGTTTTGGTGATTCTCTATTAGTTGCGTGATCGCCCTCTAGAAATTCTGCAATGTTTCGCCATTCCTCTCTGTCTTCATCTGACAAAGACACTAAAAACTCTTTCATCCTTTTCAGCTTCTCCTCGTTGTGGATTGGCGAAACTTCCCGGACTTCAATCAGAACTAAGGAGCCGTCAGGAATGTTAATATTTTCTGATAGTTGGATGTTTTTACCTTGTTTTATGCCTTTAACTTGAATAGGTTCGGATTTCATCGCTTGCTTGAGATAAACTGCCGATATTAGGTCAGGCCAAGTGAAGTTTTCAGGTAATTTATCGATTAAATTGCGGACTTCTTCTTTAAGATTGATGGTTTCCATCGGTTTTAGTAAAGAGAGTATGGATTTTAATTGTAGTATAAGCGGTATTGGATCGATCGCGAGACCAAGCCTCAAAATAGATTGCACATAATATCTGTAGGGACATGGCATTGCCGTGTCCTTACCCATGCTTGCGGTGCAGAAAAATTTAGATAGAGTTGGTAGGTTGGGTTGGGGCGGGTTTATAAATATTTTGGATGTGAATTATAGACGATCGCGAACCCGCCCCAACAGAATCAATAGGGAGTTGCCGCAATTGTCATCGTCTTTTAAATTAACTTTTAGGGTGCGTCAGACATTGATTATTTCGATTTCAACAGGTTTTTCTGACGCACCCTACGCATTTACTAAGCAACTCCATAGTCAGTATACGGACGCTTGTAAGGTGGATGCAGCCCTAAAACAATGTCCTGTTTAGGTACTCCCATCTCGACTAATTCTTGTCCTAAATCAGCTTCTGTCATATTGCGTTGAATCCAGATTTTACCATCCTTGATATCTAAGTGAATGAAACAGTTATAAATCCGCTTATATCCCTCCCAGCCAACGTCTAAAATTTGGTAATGATCTTGTTCTGTATCGAACACCAACTGACATTCAACATCCAAATCTGAATTTGGATCGACTGTGGCATGAGTGGTTAGTAACTGGCGGATAAATTGGCGGTACTCTTCTATTCTTTCCATTCGATGATTACCTCCTGAACTGGTTCGTAGACGATTAACTTCACTTGATACTGTCTGACGGCTTCCTGAGTGAATCTTTCTTGAAAAAAGGATTCAAATATATCGAGAGGAATTGCCAGATACAGAGTTCTATCAGGTTCGTTCATTTGCAATCCTAAGCGGTAGTTCAAAAACTGTCCCAACGCTGAATGAAAGTCTGTCACCGCTGATGGATTCAAAAAACTTTTGATTTCAACAGCAATCTTTTGTCCAGCCTTTTCAGCGGCAAAGACTTTCTCTGCTGCTAAATCGATCTCAAACTTCACCTTATCTATCTTGAGAATCAGCGGATCTGCTGTAATTACCCACTGCTCCTTCAAAAGAGCTTGTTAAACAGCATCATGAAATCGGTCTTTGGCAGCCATCGTTTTTTTATAGTATCTAGGTATTATGATAGCCGATCGCTCTTCATTGGTATTTATTGATTAAGCCCGATCGCACATCACAACTTCAAACACACCCCCCGGAATAAACCGACACAAAGCCCTCCGCCGATCGTCCGCATCTTGGCGATTCACAAAACGCGCAATTATGTAGTGCTCAGCATTCGGTAAAATTCGGACGATCGCCCAAGAAGTGCGTAGGCGCAAGCCGGGGCGTAGCCATCGCCGCTGCATAATGCAACACCATGCCACATTATCGACAAAATTGTCTAAAATACTGGACAATGACGATCGGCTTAAATAAAAAACAATTAACCTCTAATGGCTAAACGCATATCAACCTCCATAGCAGAAGGAATCTATGAGCTACTTCAAGAGTGGGCAAATGAGGAACGCCGTTTTGTCAGCATTCATTTTGGAACAAGCAGTCAGAGAACGTCAAAAACAAATACAAAAACAGTCCCCACCATCCGATGAGAAACAAACATAAAAGTTAAGCCAAATTAACTATGAAATTTATCGGCATCGACTTAGGTTGGAGTTCAGGAGCAAGCGGTTTATGCTGCTTAAATTGGGAAAACGATCGATTGCAATTCATCGAGTGCGATCGCAAACAATCCGTTAACGACATCCTCACATGGATCGACACCCAAATCTCCCCAAACGAACCAGCAATTATCGCCGTAGATGCCCCCACAATCATCGCCAACCTAACAGGAATGCGCGAGGCTGATAAACTCACCCACAAACACTTCGGGCGCTATCACGCAGGCTGCTATCCCGCCAATCTTTCGCGTCCCTTCGCTCAAAAAACAGTCGAATTCGGCCTTTGTTTAGAAGCCCGAGGATTTGTCCACTCACCGATAATAGAAGCTCAGAAACTAGGCAGATATCAAATAGAAGTCTATCCCCATCCTGCCACAATCAACTTATTTAAATTAGACAAAATTATTAAATATAAAAAAGGAAAACTGGCAGAACGCCAACTAGAATTGATGAAACTCTGCCAGTATATTGTAGATATTTTACCGAGCCTTGAACCCTCTCTAAATCTGTCTTGCAGTACAGGTATCTTGCCTGTGAGCGGCGGTTCAAAACTCCCCGAAATCCCCACCAGTGTTGCAACTCTCAAAGCCTTAGAAGACCAGCTAGATGCCTTGCTGTGCGCCTATATCGGCGCGCACTGGTGGTACTGGGGAATCGAGCGGAATTTGGTTTTGGGCGATCGCGCAACCGGCTACATAGTCATTCCGCAACCAAGATAAAGAGAGAGGGAATATTTAACCCGGAATTAGCGTCAGTTATTTGTTATTCGCACCAACAAATAACAAATAACAACTAACTTCCTTCTAATGTGCCCAGAGAATCACACCAACTTCATAGGGACTGCTGAGATTTTCGTGCTTCGGCAAAACGCGCAACGACAAACCTTGCAAACCACTAGAAGTATAAGTAATATCAGCCGTATAAAGACTGGCATTGTGAGCATCTTCACCCAAATACTCCATTACCATCGGCACACCGCCGATGATTTCTCCGTTAACATCGATCAAACCTTGATAAAGTTCGACTTGCACGTCAGCCGGTGTCAATCCCATCAGATTAATCCGAGATTTAACGGCGATCGACTGATTGACCTTAACTTCCTTATCCTCGGAAATATCAACAGACTCAATCTTAATGTCGTACCACTTCGCCAGAACGTGCTTCTTCCACTGAGACAACTCCTTAGCTGGAGCACAATTATCCGAAGTCATAGTGAAGAAACGATCGCTCACGGGGAAATAAGCCCGCTGTGCGTAATCCTTCACCATCCGAGCCGTATTGAAGAAAGGACAGTTCAAAGCAATAGAATCCTTCATTTTCGCCGTCCAACCGCGCGGAATTCCATCAGCATCCCGGTTGTAAAACAGCGGTACAACTTCCTTTTCCATCAAGTCGTACAAAGCATTCGCCTCGACATCATCCTGATACTTAGTATCTTCGTAAAACTCGCCATGTCCGATCGGCCAACCGGTACGAACATAATCCGCCTCATCCCACCAACCGTCAAGAATGCTCAGATTTGGCAAACCATTCATCGAAGCTTTCATCCCCGAAGTACCTGAAGCTTCGCGGGGGCGGCGCGGCGTATTCAGCCACACATCGCAGCCGGCTACCATCATCCGAGCCACGTTAATGTCGTAGTTCGGCAAAAACACCATCGAATTCAACGTCTCGTGCTCGCGGATGAAATGAACGATATCCCGAATCAATTCCTTACCCGGAATATCCATCGGGTGAGCTTTCCCAGCAATCACAAACTGCACCGGGCGGTTTTTGTCCCGCATGATCCGCATAATTCGATCGACATCACGCAAAAACAGTGTCGCCCGTTTGTAAGTAGCAAAACGGCGCGCAAACCCGATCGTCAGCACCTTCGGATCGAGAGCCTCGCGCGCGGGTTCGATTTCGGTTTGAGCCGCACCGCGCTCGCGCAGAGTCTTTTGTAGCCACTCCCGCGCGAACACCACCAACTCCGATCGACAACGTTCGTGATTGCGCCACAATTCCTCATCAGGAATCGACGCAATTCTGTCCCACAGGCGATCGTCCGTGGGAGTCATTTCCCAATCCGGGCCTAGGTATCGATCGTACAACTCCTGAGTAGACTTCGCCACACAACTGCGAGCGTGCACCCCGTTGGTAATCGAAGTAATCGGCACTTCTTCCTGCGGTAAACCCGGCCACAACCCCTGAAACATCGGGCGCGACACCTTGCCGTGCAAAGCCGCTACCCCGTTGACAAAACTCGACATTTTAATCGCCAAAATTGCCATATTCAAAGGCCCTGACAAATCGCCAGTATTCTCCCGGCCCAATCCCAGAAACTCATCTTGCGACAAGCCAAACATCTTGGGATACTGACCCAGATAGTGCATCACCATATCCGGCTCGAACAAGTCAAACCCAGCAGGCACCGGCGTGTGAGTCGTAAACATACTGCTCGAAACCACCACCTGTTCCGCTTCTGTGAAAGTCAGGTGATATTCCTCCATCAGCATCCGTATGCGTTCCAAAGCCATGAAAGCCGCGTGGCCTTCATTCATGTGATACGCCGTGACTGTCAAGCCCAAAGCCTTGAGCATTTTCACGCCGCCGATGCCCAGCATGATTTCTTGGTGCATCCGCAGAGTTTTATCGCCGCCGTACAGTTGGTCGGTAATATCTTGGTCGTAGCGGCTGTTCGGTTCAATATTTGTATCCATCAGGTACAGAGGAACCGTCCCCACTTGTACTCGCCAAATCCGGGCATACACCTTGCGGCCGGGATAGTCCACCTCAATCCGCAACTCCGAACCGTCGGGATTGCGTTCCAGGTGGATCGGCATATTGTAGAAATCGTTGAGCGGATAGCGTTCTTGCTGCCAGCCGTCGGCGTTGAGATACTGCGAAAAATAGCCTTCTTGGTAGAGGAGGCCGACACCAGCTAAGGGCAAGCCCAAATCGCTAGCAGACTTGAGGTGGTCGCCTGCGAGCACGCCCAAACCGCCGGAATAGATGGGTAGGGCTTTGACTAAGCCAAATTCCATCGAAAAGTAAGCGTAGCATTCTTGTTTGTCTGTGCCGCGTTGTTTGCGGTACCAGGCGCGATTTTTGAGGTAATCATCTAACTGCTGAGCCGATCGGTTCATTTGGGCAATGAAGCCTTCGTCTTCTGCCATTTCTTGCAGTCGCTCTTGAGAAATGGTTCCCAGCATCAGCACCGGGTTTTGGTTGCTGGAATCCCAGAGGTCTCGATCGAGCCGGCGGAATAAGTCTTTGGTATCAACGTTCCAATCCCAGTGCAAGTTATAGGCAAGCTTGCGTAGGGGTTCGAGGATTGGGGGTAGGGACGGGGAAACGTTAAATGTGCGAATCGGCTGCATAGACAAAGCTCATATATTGGAATAGGGATATTTTCCTCTGTCTTTGGATACAAGTCCGTTATTCTGCACACTATTTTAATTTTTAAGCTACCGGGGCGATCGGCTATTTTGGTCAGTCCTGGACGCACGCAGAGTCAAAAACCCGGTTTCTGCGTCAATATCTGGGATAAATGCACGATTTTTGGGGGAAACCGGTTTTTTTGCCTTAGTCCTATTGCTAAAACAACCCGGTTTCTGCGTCCAGGACTAAAAAGCAAACTTTAAGATCCGAAAGACATCACCTGCTGCACCGTCAAGCCCAACTCCGGGAACACCGACGAACATATCGCATCTCCATTCTGAAATACACCAATCTCGACGTACTTCCCTAAATCAAGCCGCAGCACCGTTACCGCTTGTGCTTGGGGATCGATAATCCAATTGATCGGCCTCCACGGGATGCCAGCATTAACTAGCACCAGAAATAAATAGTTAGCAATCGCTGTATTGGGTTCTGATTCTGGTGACAACGCGATTAACTCTCCATCAATCAATTTGTAGCAGTTATCCGTATTGTCTTCATAGCTGAGGTATTCCTCGAAAGTTAGTTTTCGGTGGTTGATTTGGATCATCACACTCTCCTTTGAGCAACTTTTTTGAGAGCCTTTGGGATCATTTGAAACCACGATACCCTCATCGATCGCCCTCAAGCTATTTTGACTTTCTTCAACAGAGAATTTACTAATAGTTTGCTAGCATCGCCAGCCGAAAGCGCAGCACTAAAATAATGACCTTGAATTTCTTGACAGTGAAGCGATCGCAAACACTCCAACTGCTCTTTAGTTTCTACTCCTTCGGCTACCACGCTCAAATTCAAATCTCGCCCCAGCGTTGCTACAGCATTCGCGATCGCCCGTTCGCACGGATCAGTCGTCAGTTCGCTGACAAAGGATTTGTCGATTTTCAAGACATTCAACGGAAACTTTTTGAGATAATTTAGAGAACAATAACCCGTGCCAAAATCGTCCAGCGCAATCTGCACTCCCATGCTCTGCAACTCCCGCAAAACTTTTGTGGTATAGTCCGCATCTTGCATTGCTGTAGTTTCGGTAATTTCTAACTCCAAATACTTGGCTGCTAAACCAGTTGTTTCCAAGCAGTTCGCCACCATTTGCACTAAATTAAATTGCTGAAACTGCCGAGCCGAAAAGTTAACTGCGATCCGTAAATCTGGTTGCAAAGCATCCTGCCAGGCTTTATTTTGAGTGCAGGCAGTTTGTAGCACCCATTCACCAATCGGTACAATCAGCCCGTTCTCTTCGGCGATCGGAATAAATGTACTAGGAGCAACTAAACCTAATTCTGGATGTTTCCACCGCAGCAGGGCTTCCATCCCCTGGATTTTCCAAGTAGTGATGTTGACTTTTGGCTGGTAAAAAACCTCAAATTCTCCCTGTTCTAAAGCCTCGTGCAGCCTGTTTTCTAGAGTCAGCAACTGGCTGCCTTCGGGATTCATTTTTGAAGTATATAACTGATAATTATTTCTGCCCATTTCTTTAGCGCGGTACAAGGCAGCATCGGCATTTTTGACTAAAGTTTCCGCATCTTCGCCGTCGTTTGGATAAAGGGCAATGCCGATACTGGTGCTGACATGAAACGGCTGTCCTTCTAGTTTAAATGCTGGCTTTAAATTGTCGAGTATTCTTTGAGCTGTTTTCACTGCATCTTCTAAGCAATTGATGTCGGGAAGCAGTACGGTAAATTCGTCGCCTCCCCAGCGGGCTACCGTATCAGTCGATCGCAAAGTGTTGCTGATCCGTCCGGCAAAACCTTCTAGCAGGCGATCGCCCGCAGCGTGACCTAGGGTATCATTAATCTTCTTAAATCTGTCCAAGTCTAAAAACATCACAGCTAGCATTTTTTGGGTTTTTCTAGCTTCTTTTAATGACACCAGCAGCCGATCGTTAAAAAGTATCCGGTTTGGTAAACCGGTGAGTTGGTCGTAAACAGCTTGATAGCGAATAATTTCTTCAGCTTGCTTGCGCTGAGTGATGTCCATCATCGTGCCGATCGCCCGCACTGCTTCACCGCTGGCATTGCGGATGATGTACCCGCGATCGAGCACAAAAACATATCCCCCATCTGCACGGCGAAAGCTGTATTCCTCCGACCAACATTGAGCATCTGAACTCATTGTTTTGTTGAAGCTTGACTTCACTCTTTCTCGTTCTTCGGGATGAATATTTAGCCACCATGATTCTAATTCTATCGTTTGAGTTGCATTGAGTTTGTGTCCAAAAACTTTTTCAAACTCTTCGCTCCACCAATACTCATTTTTTAATAAGTTAAAATCCCAAACAGCATCGTTTGTCGCCCGCGTCAGCAGGTGAAATCGTTCTTCGCTTTTGCGGAGTTTTTCTTCGGATTGCAGGCGTTCTGTTACATCCCGAAAGCTGAATACTCGACCAGTAATTTTGCCTCCCGTGTGCTGTGGTAGCGAGTAGCGCTCGAAAATTCTGCCATCTTGAAACTCGATGATATCGTAACTTTCTGCCGCAGGGCGATCGGACAATTCTTTAGCGCGGTTGAGGAAGACTTCTGGGTATTTTAACTGGTTGATTCCGAAGCCCAAAATTTGGTTGCTATCTCTCGAATCGAGCAGAAAATCCGGCAACTGCCACATTTGGGCAAACTTGCGGTTAAAGCTGACAACTTTACCACCGCCGTCAACCGCCAGAATGCCGTCAGCAGTAGATTCAATGGTTGCTTGAAGCAAGGAAAGAGATGTTTCTAGTTCTAATTCTGCTAATTTGCGATCGCTGATGTCAAACGCTGTAACTAATATTGACGCTTTTCTCTCAAATTTGATAATATCTACAGTTGCTTCAATCCAGCGTGTTTCGCCGGTTTTCGTCAGAATTACCACTTCATATTTTGAGCCATTAGTCGATCCCGGCTGGCTGGATTTACCCCAGTTCTTAACTGTTGCTCGAAAATCTGGATGAATTAAATCGTATAAATCCAACCCTAGCAATTCTTCGCGAGTATATCCAGTCAAATCTTCTGTCTGAGAATTGACATAGCGCAACTGTCTGCGGTGATAGATCAATGCAGCAGCATTAACAGTTTCTACCAGTTGCCGAAACTTTTTTTCACTGCGGCGCAAATCTCTTTCAGCCCGCTTGCTATCAGTAATATCTTGTGCTACATACAACTTGCCACTCACCTCGCCTTTGCTGTCACGAATAGTGGAAATAGAAAGCAGTACAATTATTTTTTTTCCTTGTTTGGAAAGGTAGACTTGTTCGACGTTGCGGACAGCACCTTCTGCTGTCAAATTTGCCAACTCTAACTCTGGTGTAGGTGATTCATTTTTCTTAAAAAGTCCGGCTATTTGTTTGCCTAACAACTCTTTTTTAGAGTATCCTAAAAGTTGATAGGTAGCTTCGTTTAACGACAGGATATGACCGCCCGGTGTGGTCGCAATTATCGAGACGTTCATTTCCTCACAAATATCGAGGGCATATTCAGCAGTTTGCTGCAAATCTTGGCTCATTTTGGCAATAGTATCCCTGATATCGTGTTCTTTTTTTGGAAAAAACACTTTTTTTCCTTCTGGTAGCTTGTCCTTCCCTGTTTCAGACTGCGGTTTGATTAACCCGATCGCCTTGGATAAGATACTTACCGTATTCGTCCTGATTAATAAGGCAATCACTACCGAAATAAAAGCCAGATAAGAACCGATTATTTGTAAACTAAAACTACGGTCTTTTTCAGGAGTTTCCTGAGATTGTATAAAATTGTGTGTCGGTAGATTTATCGATTCTGTTTGGGATGATTTATCCACAAATAAGTCGGCGTTTGCAGAAGTAGCACGAGATGCCGATCGCAAATACTTCAGTTTCCTAGCCACCACCAAAATAGTTTCTACAGAGCGATTACCATCTCCACCCGCAGCACTTGCAGGCAATATTTTTGGATTAATGCAACATTCCACACCCAAAATAGCAGCAGTTAAATATCCCAACATTAATCGATAACTAATTTTCATTTGCTAGTTCCTGATTTTAAATAGATGCTTACCCGTCGTAAAAAATCTAAAAACATCGATCGCAAGTTGAGGTATGGCTAAACAAACAATCGAACCTTGATTTATGTTGATTAGGTAAATTAAATTTTTAGAGTAAATAAAATATTTTTGTAACTAATTATAATTCTAATCTTAATTTAAAATCTGTCATCGGCCATTATGCCACAAATTATCCGCCATTATGCCTAGACACCCGCTCAGATCGCCCTAAAATTAGATAATTTCGCAAAAAGGTGGTCGAAATTTGTTAGAAAAATCAACAATTAGTTTAAAATCGATGCAGAGGTCCACTAATTGAACCAATGAGTCAGACGATTCCAGAACTCCAAACAGAAGTCCGCGCGCTGCAAGCAGAAGTTGCCATCCTGCAAGAGTCGCGAGAAAAACTTTGCGTACAGCGCTCAGAGTGCCGAGTCGCAGTCAGTTTTCCGAAGAATAATAGTCCAGAAGCCATTGCCGAGTTCCACCAGCAAAATGCTGCTTTTGGGGAGCAGTGGTTGCAGCAAATCCAGGAGATTGACCGAGAGACTAAAATTATTGAAAAGCAACTGCAACAAAAACAGGATGTACTCAATTACAAACAAGGTGAACTAGACAAATTGCTGGCCGGACAGCACTGGCAAGAAGTAGAGAACCACGTTCAAACCGGGGAAAAGCGCTTGCAAGCACAAGCTCGCAGAGTCAATCAAGCAGCAGCGCAGCTAGAGGCAGAAATCCAAGCTTTAAAAGCACTGTACGACGAACTAAATCCCAGTTATTCCGAGTGGTTTCAACAACCAACTCAAATTGTTGAATTTTCGGCAGCAACTATTCCTTACGCTTTTCCTGGTAGCAGCGGGTTGATATTGGGAAACAAGGAGATTGAATGGGAGAAAAAGTAGCTGTGAATTGTGAATTGTAAATTAGTAGGGTTGAAGGTTGCCGCCGAACAACTAAATAAGAAAGAGAGTTCGCGATCGCACACACTCTATCGGTAGGGTGCGCCGCGCGCACCTTACCGCTAAAAGACACAATTGAGGGCGAAATCAAAAGCTTTTTAACTGCTGCTATAGGAAAAGAAATAACAAGCTGACGATGCAGCAGCTAATGTTAAGAGTTGTGAGTTTCACTTTTTGAAACAGGTTTATTTTTGACTGTAATGTCAATGTAAAATTTAAAATATAACAGTCTAAAATCTCAAGTATACTTACTGATGAAACAATTGATTTGGATAGCGCTATTTATACTGGTTGCGGTGGCGGCTGTGGGTTGGAGTTCTGACTCGTGGCAGCGGTTGCCGTCGGTACCGGAAGTTTCGATCGATCGCAAAATCAACATTTCCCAAAACCAGTCTCCCTCACCGCTTCCTGCTGAAAAACAGCTCGTTGATTTGCCCAAAATCAATCAGTCCAGTTTGTGGAAACACGTTGAGACTTTAGCAGGAGAACGCGAGGGAGAACGCGACCGAAATTTCGCCAGAGACTATATTTCCAAACAACTACAAATTTCGGGACTTTCACCGCAATTGCAGCCATTTGATGGAGGAATCAACGTCTTCGCCGAGAGAAAAGGTACGGACTCAAAAGCAGGTGCAATTCTGATCGCCGCCCACTACGATACCGTAGTCAAATCGCCCGGGGCTGATGATAATGCGACGGGAGTTGCAGTAGTTTTAGAAGTAGCAAGATTGCTGGGTTCTCGTGCCACGTCTCGGACATTGCAAGTAGCATTTTTCGACAGGGAAGAAATCGGACTTTTAGGCAGTTTAGCATTTACTGGTAGCGCGGCGCGGTTGAAAAATTTGCAGGGAGCGATCGTCCTGGATATGGTAGGTTATGCTTGCCATACTTCGGGATGTCAGCGATATCCCGAAGGATTGACGGCGCAACCTTTTCTAGAAGCAGCGGGGGTGACTTCTCCCGACAAAGGCGAGTTTATCGCTGTGATTGGCGATGCGGAACATCCGCTGCTGTTGGGAACTTTTGCGGAGTCTGGAACTACTAATTTACCTGCCGTTGTGGCATTGCCGGTTCCTCTGAAAGGGTTGCTGACTCCCGATGTTTTACGCAGCGATCATGCACCTTTCTGGTATAAGGGAATTGGTGCGGTTTTGGTGACTGATACGGCTAATTTGCGATCGCCCCACTATCACCAATCTAGCGATACTCTCGCAACTATCGATCGACCTTTTTTCACCGGTTCTGCTCAAGTTGTTGTCAACGCTACTGCTAAATTATTGGAAATTAGGTAATTGATCGTGGGGTAAGGTGCAACCTAAGCACCCTACGATTAGATGTTTTGCATAACTTATAAAATAAATAAATGGATTGGTACTCTACTTTTGATATGCTAAAAAAGTGAGTGCAAAAACCGCAATTATAAGTATGACAGGTAATATAGGACAACCGACAGCTTTAACCGATCGACCTTATTTAGTATTAAGCAGTCAAGGGCAAATTTTACAGCTAGAGTTAACACAGCCGCAGCACGTATTGGGGCGCGATCGCACTCGTGCAGATTTAATCCTTCCCGAAGCTTGGCGTGCCGTTTCCGGCGTTCACGCGGTTTTGCGCCAAAAAAGTGAGAATTATTGGATTTACGACGGTGACGGGCAGAAACCGAGCACTAATGGCTTATTTGTCGATCGCACTCGCATCACTCCCAACGACGGTTATTGTCTGCAAAACGGTACAGAAATTAAAATCGGTCTCGACCCAAAAAATCAAGTTTTGGTGACTTATTTTAATCCGACTGCAAAGACAGTTGCTTTACCAAGTAAACAGTCAATTGCTATCAAGAATCGATCGGTTTTGTTAGGTCGCGATCCAAACGCTTCGTTGCAATTAGATTCGCCGCTAGTTTCTCGTCGCCACGCCACAATTGACCAAGACAGTCGCGGCAATTATATTTTGAGTGACCACAGTGTTAACGGGGTGTTTGTTAACGGTCAGCGAATCACAAATTCGGTAAAATTATCCGAAGGAGATGCAATTCGGATCGGCCCATTTACTCTCACTTACCGCAGCGGTGAGTTGGAGATGCAAGACAGAGGCACTCAAATTCGCTTGGATGCTGACTCTCTGGTGATTCCAAAGCGTTTGGATCGGATCACTTTGGCGATCGAGCCTGGGCAGTTTGTAGCCTTAGTTGGCGGTAGCGGTGCGGGAAAATCTACTTTAATGCGGACGCTTTTAGGGATTGAGAAAACTACTAACGGCGCTGTATTTCTGAATGGCGACAACTTGCGCCAAAACTTCAATATTTACCGCAATCAAATCGGTTACGTGCCTCAAGATGATATTGTCCACTTCGATTTGACAGTAGAAGAAGTCTTGAGTTATGCAGCTAAATTGCGCTTACCTCCCGATACAGATGTTAAGCAAGTAGTCACAAAAACCTTAGAAGATATTGAGATGACTCACCGTCGTACTGCTTTTGTGAAACAGCTTAGTGGCGGACAGCGGAAACGGGTTAGTATCGGAGTCGAACTGTTAGCAGACCCGAAACTTTTCTTTTTAGATGAACCGACTTCTGGACTCGATCCGGGTTTGGATAAGAAGATGATGCAACTGCTGCGAAAGTTGGCAAGTCAAGGGCGGACGGTGATTTTGGTGACTCACGCGACGGCAAATATCACGATGTGCGATCGTATCGTGTTTATGGGTCGTGGCGGACGCCTTTGTTACTTCGGCCCGCCTGCGGAAGCCCTCGATTTTTTCGATGTCAGAACTGACGATTTTGCCGACATTTACAACGAATTAGAAACAGGAGAAACCAACGTTCAAAGCTGGGCAGAAAAGTTCAGTAAATCTCCATACTATCAGCGTTATATTGTCAACCATTTCAGCACCGGCAATGCCAACGGGCAAAAAACCGCTGCGCCTCCCAAGCCAAAATCTGTATCTTTTTTCAAGCAACTTGTACTGCTATCTCAGCGTTATTTTCAGCTAATTTCCCGCGATTTAGTTAATTTAAGCTTAGCACTTTTAACAGCACCGATCGGCATTAGTTTGCTGCGGGTTGCAGTCCGAGACCAAGACCCGTTAATTGGCGCACCGGAGGCAACTTTAGCACCTTTGGCGATGCGAGTTTTGTTTGTATTTACCTGTGCAGCGATTTGGGTAGGACTGGCAACTTCTCTGCAAGAAATTGTTAAAGAATCGGCTATTTATCTGCGGGAACGTTTGGTAAATTTAGGATTGTTTGCTTATCTGGGTTCAAAAGTTTTCATACTTTCGGGGTTGGCAGTATTGCAAACTATCTTGATGGTAGGAGTAATTTTGATTGCTTTCAAAGACCCAGAACCAAGTTTGATCTCCTGGACTGTGGGAGTCAGCATTACGACTTTTCTCACTTTGCTGAGTTGTCTCAGTCTCGGATTGGTCGTTTCGGCGATCGTCAAAAATGGCTCTCAAGCTAATAGCGCTTTACCTCTATTATTGCTACCTCAGATTATTTTTTCTGGAGTTTTGTTTAAGATGGAAGGCGCGGCGAGCAAGTTTTCTTGGCTGATGTTAAGTCGCTGGTCTGTGGGTGCTTACGGCTCTTTAGTTAATGTAAATGCGATGGTTCCCGCACCTACTAAATTGCCGGACGGGAGTACACTTCCTCAGCCCTTTGAGCCTACTGCTGTTTACGATGCAACCTGGGAGAATTTGAGTTTAAATTGGGGGATTTTGTGCGTGCATATTTTGGTTTATTTGATGTTGACGCTGTGGTTGCAAAAGCGGAAGGATATTTTATAGCAGTTGACAGTTGACAGTTGACAGTTGACAGTTAAAGAGTCAATACCGTAGGGTGCGTCGCCATCAATCATCTACTTGGGAAAGTGAAAAATCTCACAGCGACGCACCTTACAAGGATCTATCCTCACCGACAATAATTGCCTAAAACCAACAATATGACACATAGGCTTTGCGTAAGTATTATATAATTAGAAATATGCACTTAATTAATGTTTCCAAAAAGTTGAGAATTAAATGTTAGTTAAAACTAACGCCTTAGTAGACATTGCTGCATCGCCAGAAGTAGTATTTGATTTTGTGACATCCCTGTCAAATCTACCAAAAGTTTTTCGCGGATTTGGCCAAATTCCAGCAATTATTAAAGCTGAAATGGCTGATGGTGGAGAGATGTGTGAAGGCGGTGTGCGCCGGATCGAAAATTCCGACGGTTCGGTGATTGATGAAGAAATGATTACTTTCAAAAAGCCAGAAAGACAAACCTACCGACTGGTTAGAGGGTTTAAGTTTCCGATTTCTTTACTGATTGAGTCTGGTGGAGACTGGCAGTTTACTGCTACGCCAAAGGGTACTCGGATTGATTGGGAGTTTTATTTTATGCTGACTTCTCCGGTATTCTATCCTGTTGGGTTATTGTTGGTTCAGGTTTTTATGCAAAAAGCCATGCAGCAGTGTTTAGACAATATTCAACAATCTTTGGCTAACCCAAGTGAAAGTATTATATGAATTATTGGCTAATGAAGTCGGAACCTGATGTTTATAGTATTGCGGATTTGAAGTGCGATAAAATTTCTATTTGGGATGGCGTTCGCAACTATCAAGCTCGCAATTTTATGCGAGAAATGAGTTTGGGTGATTTAGTATTTTTTTACCATTCTAATACTAAAGTTCCTGGTATTGTTGGCTTGATGCGTATCACAGAAACTAAGATCGCTGACCCGAGTCAGTTCGATATCAATAGCGAATATTATGATGCTAAATCGCAGCTTGACTCACCTCGTTGGCAAACTGTGAAAGTGGAGTTTGTTGAGAAATTTGCTAAGTTAATATCTTTGGATGAATTGAAACAAGAGTTTAGTGTTGACGAGCTTTTGGTGGTAAGGAAAGGCAATCGGTTATCGGTGATGCCGGTGTCTGAAAGTGCAGCACAGAAGATTTTGAAGATGAAGTAGGAGAAAAGAGGAAAATAGATGCGGATGTCGATGTATAGTGAGAATATGAGATTTAAACTGATTATATTATTTGGAGTTTTCGATGATTAGCGATCGCCTGTCCCACTTGCAATCTGAAGTCCAAAGCTACTACAAGCAACTCGCTGGCAGGGAAAAAGCGAAACGGTTGGCACGCTTTGAAGACAAGGAACTGCTTCAGCAGCAGATTGACGAACTCAAAAAAGAACTCGGTAGCGTTGAACGAGACTATTGGCTGCGCTGGCGGACGGAAATTGCCGGATTGACGATTCCCGAAGCGGATGCGGAAATAGTTGTGAATCAATGGGTGGGGGAAGTGGAGATTCTGGAGATTGAACCTGCGGTTCAGAGTAATGCCGAATTGATGAAGGTGTTACAGGAAATCAAAGCGGAATTGAGTAAGCCGGGAATTCCGGCGGCGGGAAAACTCAAAGCAGCGATTCCGTTGTTGCCGGGAGTGATTTCCTATGAGATGGAGTTGGATACGGAAGGATTGTGGCGGCGGATATTTCCCACGTTTTGTAGCTTGGCAGACAAAATAAAAAAGTAACGCCCTCCGAAATAACCCGAACTTCGGAGGAGAAGTCACAAAGGACAAAAAGGG